>Ga0213834_100077_pt1 | contig 118712 bp, 99 predicted proteins | sample SWPTP12_FD_160580 | JGI IMG/M metagenome (GOLD analysis project Ga0213834, IMG submission 160580) | Coastal seawater microbial communities from Marineland, Florida, United States - SWP TP1 #2 | ecosystem: Environmental > Aquatic > Marine > Coastal | place: USA: Florida | collected 2016-08-06 | reverse complement strand
CTCCCGTCTACTAATCGCCCTCCCTGTCCTCCACGAAAGCCCGGCTCTAATCCCAACAGAGCTCGCCTCCAAGGCCCCTTCAAGGGGCCTTTCTTTCGCCCCGACCAACGGCCTAAGGCCCCTAAGTACTCACCGTAAATGAATGTGTTTTTGGCTGCCAGAGCCGGCGCGTTGCTGCGTCGGCTCGGACTTGCACTGCTCGCACTGCGGCACGCTCTCCGCCTTACTCCGTATCCAGCCCTATTTGCCAAAATTCACATTTATTTGCGGTCGAGTACTTAGGGGATTTTGCTATTCTCATCGTTGAGCGCGCCTCAATCCTGCTGTGTTTTCTTAGGAAATCTCTTTATTTCGCGATCTTCTAATGATTTCTTTTGAACGTAGGTGCTTATTCTTCGGTCGCAATCAGGGCAGTAGTTGCACCCTTAAGATTATTTCGCCGAATCCAATTATGCCGAGAGCGTGCACACCATTGCATGATTGCATATGCAATATCCACGGTCCATATCCCAATAACCTCGACTAACGAAGCCAGCGTCTATTGCGAAAAATCAAAATCTTGGAAATCTTGATACTCCGCAAGATAGTGCAACATCTCACTCGACAAAATTTCTTAGAGAAAATAAAATCCTCAATGCCGTCCCTTTGAAAGAAATACTTCTATCAGAATTTTGGCATATTTAAAACACCCTCCCTTCTTTTCTTGAAAGGTAATCATGCGAGAGCTCAATATCGAAGAAATTGATGAAGCTAATGGTGGAGTCATGTTGAATGCAAAAGTTACTATTGCACTCTTGAGCATGAGTGAAACATGGGGGCCGCTTGGGGTCGCGTTTGCTGGGGGCTATACTGCTGGAACTTGGCTTTATAACAACTATTTGCGAGAAAAAATCTTTGGGTGAACTTAAATAATTAGGATTAAGAAGTCTCCTGAGGTACTTAAAGTTTAAAGATCATTTAATTCCGAAAAATAAGTCCCATATGGACGCCGCATGCGACCAAATGGGACTTTCCTGCATTTTTTTCGGCTTATCAAACTGGGTCGATCAGCATGATAAAACATTTTAAGTTGGCAGCATTTGTGCTACTTGTTGGGTCGCTCATCTCTGCTTTTAACGGAGATGCAAAAGTTTTTTTCATTTTGCTGGCAGTTGCGCTTGAAATATATGCCATGACTGAAATGGAAATTGACTGGTCAGAGAAATTTCGCTTTAGGGACATTCCTAGTCTTATGCGGCGCCCCAACCCCACTTCACCTAGTGGAATTATCGCTCAATTTTCTTCTTATTTATGCCTGGCCGGTTTCTTTATATGTCCATAATATTTGCCGACCCACTTACTTTTCTGACATATATTAATTTCACAGAGCTAGATTTACGCGGAATGAAATAGTCTTGTAACTTGCGTCCCAGCGAGGATCAGAGAGCGGTGCTACAATTATCTCGCCTGTTCCCCAGGCAAAAAAATACGTCTTCGGGGCGGGGTGGAATTCCCCACCGGCGGTAGGACCGGCAACGGTCGAGCCCGCGAGCGCTTGTTTCTCCAAACAAGGTCAGCAGATCTGGTGCGATGCCAGAGCCGACGGTCATAGTCCGGATGAAAGAAGATGTGCGCTACCACGCGCTCCCGCATGCCTGCCGCCCGGCCGGTGTGTGCGAGCGCGCGTTTTCGCTTGCCCTGTCGCGTTTTTCGCCAACTTACCGCGAGGAGCGTTTCACATGTTAGTCAATACTTACACTCTCTACAGTCCTGACCTGGACGGCCGCATCGCAGCCGCACTGGGCGCGATGCGGGCGGGCATTCCCGTCATCCTGCTCGACGACTTCGACCGCGAGAACGAAGCGGACCTGATCGTCGCTGCCGATAAGCTCACTACGGAAACCATGGCCTTGATGATCCGCGAATGCAGCGGCATCGTCTGCCTGTGCCTGTCGGCCGACACCGTACGCCGCCTCGACCTGCCACCGATGGCGATCGAGAACGGCAGCCGCTACGGCACCCCCTTCACCGTCTCGATCGAGGCGCGCGATGGCGTCACCACCGGTGTTTCGGCGCAGGACCGGGTCACCACGATCCGCGCGGCCATCGCGCCCGATGCACAGCCGGCGCACCTGGCGCGTCCAGGCCACGTGTTCCCCCTGCGCGCCACGCCGGGTGGCGTGCTGGCGCGCGCCGGCCACACCGAAGGCTCGGTCGACCTGGCCATGCTGGCGGGCCTGCCCCCGGCCGCCGTCCTGTGCGAACTGATGAATCCGGACGGTACGATGATGCGCGGCGAAGCCATCGAACGCTTCGCCGAGGAGCGCGGCTTCCCGATCCTGACGATCGCCGAGCTGATCGAATGGCGCCAGCGCCAGGCATAAGCAGTAACGAACGGCGCTGCGGCGCCGTTTTTCTTGTAGACCGTCAACACCCGATTTGACCGGTGCCAAGCAAACTCTTCAATGAAGGAACGAAGCGGACAGGCGCGTCCTAGACTGAATCGTCAACTCGTCAATGGAGCGCGCCATGTTCCCTACCTGTTTTGCCGCTGCAACTTCCTTGCCCCGCCGTGCGAGCGCCGCGTTGGCGCTGGCGGCCTTGCTGTCCGCCTGCGGCGGCAGCGACGGCGGCCATCACCGTCCGCATCCCACGCCGCCGCCCGCGGCCGAACGCGGCCCGCTCTACGATTACACGGCGCTCGGCCTGCCCGGCATCGTCTACGGCGACGTCGCGCGCCAGGGCATCGCCAATGGCGGCCTGGTCGCGGGTACCTCGTGGGATGCGGCCGGCAACACGCGCGCCTTCTACTTCAACGGCAGCACGAATATCGATCTCGGCAGTTTCGGCGGCGACGCCGCCCGCGCCTTCTCGGTGAGCCGCTGCGGCCATATCGCCGGCTGGGGCGCGACCCGCGACGGCGTGCCGCACGCCTTCTTCTACGACGGCAGCCTGCATGACCTCGGTACGCTGGGCGGGGCCGATTCCTACGGCAACGTGATCAACACCTGCGGCCGCGTGGCCGGCTGGGCCGCCACCGCCGCCGGACAATGGCATGCCTTCTATCACGACGGCAAGGCGATGCGCGACCTCGGCACCTTCGGCGGATCGAGTTCGTTTGCGCTCGCCGTGAACGGTGTCGGCCAGGTGGCGGGCTATGCCTACGGCCCCGGCGACGCCTGGTTCCACGCCTTCCTCTACGACGCCCGCAGCGGCGCGCCGCTCCAGGATCTGGGCACGCTGTCCCAGAATTCGCTGGCCCAGGACATCAACGACGCCGGCCAGGTGGTCGGCTACGCGCGCGCCGCAAACGGCGACTTGCGCGCGTTCCGCTTCGATGCCGGCACGATGCACGACCTCGGCCTGCCCAGCGGCGCGCGCGGCTCGGAGGCGCGCGCGATCAATGGCGCCGGCGCAGTGGTGGGCTATGTCTACTATCCCGACGGCCGCCAGATCGCTTTCCTGCACGACGGCAGCACGCTGCGCGAACTCGGCACGCTGGGCGACGGCCGCTACTCCGATGCCGTCGCCATCAATGCGGCCGGCCTGGCGATCGGATCCTCGACCGACCCCAGGAGCCGCGCCGAGCATGCCACCGCCTGGGGTCCCGCCTACGGCATCGTCGACCTCAACGCACGCGTCAAGGACTTGCCGCAAGGCGTGGTGCTGGTGGCGGCGCTGGCGGTCGCTGACGATGGCGCCATCGTGGTGCGCACAGGACATGGACTGGGCTTACTCAGGCCACGTAAATAAGCACCCGCCTGACGCAAAACGGCGCCGGTCGGAAAAAGACAGGCGCCGTTCTTTATTTGCATCCTGGAGCCAGGATGCATATTTTCTGTGCAGCTTACTTTTGCAGCAGGTTATTCACCGGTACCAGATCCGCTTCGCGCAGCGAGCCCGACGCGCTCTTCAGGCGCAGGCCGTTCAGGATGGTGTTGTAACGGGCGCGCGCCAGATCGGTGCGGGTCGAGTACAGCTGGCGCTGGGCATTGAGCACGTCGATGTTGATGCGCACGCCGACCTGGTAGCCGAGCTTGTTCGATTCGAGCGCCGACTGGCTCGACACTTCCGCCGCCTGCAGCGCCTTGACCTGGGCCAGGCCGCTGTTCACGCCCAGGAAAGCCTGGCGCGCTTGCAGGGCAGCGTTGCGGCGCGTGGTTTCGAGGTCGTTGCGGGCCTTGTCTTCCAGCGCGATCGCTTCGCGCACGCGGCTGGTGACGGCATAGCCGCTGAAGATCGGCACGTTCCACTGCACGCCGATCGAATTGTTGCGGTTGTCGCCCGAGGCGCTCTGGATCCGTCCGCTGGTATCGCGGCGGGTCGAGCTGGCCACCAGGTCGAGCGTCGGCAGGTGGCCGGCGCGGTTCTTCGAGATGTCGCGCTTGGCCGATTCCAGCGCCAGCTGCGATACCGTCACACCATAGTTCTGGTTCTCGGCCGACGACACCCACTGGTCGACCAGGGCCGGCTGCGGCGGCGCCAGCGTGATGCCGGACTGCAGCGTCGCCAGCGCGCCCGGATCGGTGCCGATGATGGCCTGCAGCGCGTTGCGCTTGTTGTCCAGGTCGTTGACGGCGGCAAACTCCTGCGCCACCACCAGGTCGTACGCCGCTTGCGCTTCGTGGGTATCGGTAATGGTCTGGGTGCCGACCTCGAAATTGCGCTTGGCCGAGGCCAGCTGCTCGGTCACGGCGCTTTTTTGGGCGCGGATCGATTCCAGCGTGTCCTGGGCCGAGAGCACGTCGAAATAGGCTTGCGCCACGCGCGTGATCAGGTCTTGCTGGGCTTGGGCGAACTGGGCTTCGGCGATTGCCTGGCTCAGTTTGCTCTGCTCATACGTCTGCCAGCGGTCCCAGCGGAACAGCGGCTGGCTCAGCGCCAGCGTGTATTCCTTGGTGGTCAGGTTCGAGCCGCTGGCGCCCACCTGGGTCGGCACACCGCCGATGACGACCGTCTGGCCTTCGTTGAAGGGCGAGAAATCGCTATCGCTCCTGATGACGGACCCCGACAAGCCGACCTGCGGCAGCAGACCGGCCCGCCCCTGGGTTACGCGTTCCCGTCCGGCCGCGAGCGAGGCGCGCGCGCTGGCGAAGGTGGCGTCGTTGGCCAGGGCCTGCTGGTATACCTGGATCAGATCGATCGCGTGCGCATTGAGCGACACGAAAGCGCTGGCCAGCAGCACGGCGATGAGGGGTTTCTGCATTGCGGTCTCCGTCGGAGTCATCAAAAGTTAGGAAATCAGGTCAATACTTCGGCATCGCCGGATCGACCTGCACGGCCCAGGCGTGTATTCCGCCCGTCAAATTCGTTACGTTCTCGAACCCGTTACGTTCGAGGAAAGCAGCCACCTGCATACTGCGCGCACCGTGGTGGCAGATGCAGACGATGTCCCGATCGTCCGGCAATTCGCCGGCGCGGATCGGGACCAGGTGCATCGGGATCTGGGTCGACCCTGCGATATGGCAGGTCGCGAATTCCCAGTTCTCGCGCACGTCCAGCAAGAGCGGGTGCGGCTTGGCCTGGTCGGCCAGGCGTTCGGCCAGTTCCAGCGCGGTCATGTGCTGCATCGCGCGGTCCGTCAGAAGGTGAAGCGCGACACGGCCGGGGCACCCGACAGCATCTTGACGTTGGTCTCGAACACGGTGACCGTGTCGTAGGCAGCGTCCGAGACACGGGTCACGAGCACGCATTGCATGGCCGGCGCCTGGCCGACGATGGCGACGATGCGGCCACCCACCTTGAGCTGCTTGAGGAAGGTCTCCGGCATGTTGTCCAGGCCGCCCGAGATGACGATCACGTCATACGGCGCATCCTGTTCCCAGCCGTTGGCGCCATTGCCTTCGGCCACGGTGACATTCGGAATCCCTGCCTTGGCGATGTTCTGCTCGGCCAGCGCCTTGATTTCCGGCGAGATTTCAACCGTCGTCACGTGACGCGCCTTGTGCGCCATGAGCGCCGCCATGTAGCCCGAGCCGGCGCCGATTTCGAGCACGTTCTCGTGTTTCTTGATATTCAGTTCCTGCAAAATGCGCGCTTCGATCTTCGGATTGAACATCGATTCGCCACCCGGCAGCGGGATTTCCACATCGGCGAAGGCCAGATTCGCATAGGCCTGCGGCACGAACTGTTCGCGCTTGACGACATGCAGCAGGTCGAGTACGTCCTGGTCCAGCACGTTCCAGGGGCGGATCTGCTGTTCGATCATGTTAAAGCGGGCTTGTTCGATATTCATTTTAATACCTGGTGGAAAAGAAATAATCCGATATTTTATCGTTGAACTGCCTCAGGACGCACATCTTATCGGGATGGCATCCGGATCGCGTGAAATTGCGACAGTCTGCAGTTTAGAGGGGGTGAACGCCAGGAAACCGGCACCACGGGGATGCCGACCGTCACGGCAGCGCTGGCGCAGCCGTATTTGGGGGCGGCAGCAGGCCGTGCAGGGCCATGTCGAGGAAGGTCGCAAGGAAGGCCTGCGGCTCGAGTTCGCCGCGTTCGCAGGGACCGATCGAATGCTTCCAGGTGACCAGCATGAGCATTGGCGCGATCAGGACTTGCGTCATTTGCGTAATGTCGACGGGCCGGAACTCGCCGCGCCTGACGCCGCGCTCGAGCATGCTGGAAATCATGCGCGTGCCGCGGTTGATGACTTCATCCTGATAAAACTTGGCCAGCTCGGGGAAATTGCCCGCTTCGGCAGTCACGAGCTTGACGATCCCGGAGACCTTGTTGGCCCCGATCCGTTCCCACCAATCGAGCATCACCTTGCGCAGCAAATCGGCGCTATGGCCTTCGAATTCGGCGACCGAGGACTCGGCGGCCCCGATGACCGGCACGATACTGTTGCGAACGACGGCCTTGAACAGCTCTTCCTTGTTCTCGAAATACAGGTACAAGGTGCCTTTCGAGACGCCGGCGCGACGCGCGACGTCTTCCAGGCGGGTCGAGGCGAAACCGCGCTCGACGAAGAGATCGATCGCAGCCGCCAGCAATTCTTGCGGACGAGCATCCTTGCGGCGCTCCCAGCGCGGCTTGGTGTCTAAAGGGCATTCCATGCTTCCGTCCGACAACTTGATATTAAGTTATCGAATATAGACCCGGGCTCGGGGGTAGTCAAGGACACCGCAATGTCCAGCGCAGCACTGTGCACTTGTGTTTACAGCGTGGCTGGCCGTGGCAAGGGCAGCGCGTTATACTGCGCGGTTCCCCTTCCGACTTTCCCGATGAACTGCCGCGACCATTGTGGTGCCTGCTGCACCGCCCCCTCGATCACCAGCCCGATTCCAGGTATGCCCAATGGCAAGCCGGCTGGGCTACGTTGCGTGCAACTCGATGACGATCAGCGCTGCCGTATTTTCGGCCAGCCGGAGCGGCCCGCGTTTTGCGGCGGCTTGCAGCCCTCGGTCGAGATGTGCGGGAACAACCGGGAACAGGCGATGGTCTGGCTGGCTCAGTTGGAGCGGGCGACGGCGCCGGACTGATCCGCGCGACGCGGCGGGCGGCTACACGTCCTTCAACGCATGTGCGAAGGCGCTTGCGTCCAGGTCGAGCAGGCTGACCGCACGTGGCTCAGGCTCTGGCGAGGCCGGCTTGTCATTACTGCGCTCGAGGACCCTGCTCAGCTTGTCCCGATACGACTCGAGGAGCGAATCGCGCAGTTCGTTGCCCGCGAAATGCAGCCCGGTCTCGCCGCTTTCGAGCGTATAGATGCCGGTTTTGGAACCGAGGACGCAGGTAGGCATGCCAGAGGCGTCAAGTGGGTATTTCAGCAGGCGTACCGACTGCCCGGCGGCGACTGACGTGAAGATCGTGTCGCACATCCAAGTCCTGATCCCTTGCCGAATCGCATCGCGGCGCGCCACCACGCTGGGTGTCGCTTTCGCTATCGCTTTTGCCAGGGGATCGTCGGGGATGTCGGCGAGCTTGTCGAGCGCCAGCGTGAGCGCTGTGCTGGGGATGAGGAAATGGACCGGATGGCCGCCACGGATATAAAGCATCATTTGTAACAAGGCATATCGACGCCCGAGTTCATGCACCGAACGTGGCGTGGCGTAGCTATCGTTCTTGTAGGTGAGCGCATCCTGAAACATGACCATCGGCGTATGGCTCAGCACCAGGACCGCATCGCGGTCGTCCGGCGCAAAAGACGAATACGCCGGTGGCACCGGCCTGTCCGGCTGCACGAACCGGTGCCGCGCCAGCCGGTAGACATCGCCAATGTACTTGGCAATGCATCCACCGGATGGAAAGCCGCCGCGATAGCCGGCAAGGCGGCGCACTTTTTCCCATGGATGGATGAAAGGCACGCCGAGGAAATAGAGTCCGAGCCAAGCGGCATTCAGATTTTCCATCAGCAGCTCATCGCTGCGGTTATTGCGTTCCTTCTTGCCCAACCAGCCCTGTCCCAATGCATTGAGCACAAGGTCGCAGTTCAGGAGGAACTGCTGCAGTGGCTTGCCGGAGTCGCCGTGAGCCTGTCCGTATTCGGGCATGCGCGGCAGATCGAGCAGTGCGAGCGTGAACGCCATGATGCGCCGGATCAGGAGGGGATAATGGTCGCCCACCGTCTCGCGTATCTTCAGCTGAATATCCCACAGTTCTGCTTTGGGCTCGATCAGCCGGACGGCCACAGCGTCATTGATCTGCGCGATAGCGTCCCAGAAACTGCGCGCCAGCTCCAGGCCCGGCGATGTAAGGAAGGGGCGCATCAGACCAGCTCACTGAGAAGGTGCTTGAGCTTCATGCACCCTGGCAGAGCCCATGACTTGACGAGGCAGTTCCTCTTGTCCATGCGCCGGTTCAGTAACTCACTGAACACAGCCGTGCACAAGGTTTCGGCGGTCTCCCGGCTCAACAGGACCGACCGGTTCATCCGCTCGTCCACGTCGTCGAACGCGGCCAGCAAAAAATCCTGCTTCGGTTCGTCGAGATAATCTTTCATGCCGAGCTGGTTGAGGAGCCGCTTCAAGGCCAAGTCCTCTTCCTCCTGGCACGCCAAGCCAAGGGCCGCATAGCGCAGCACGGCGAACACATACTCTTCCGCCCGTCCACCGCGCTGGGCGAAGCGGCGCACATTGTCCCTCGCCCATCCGCTCAGGGCGCGCCTGTCTTCTACATCAGCGATGTCATGCGTCAATTGGCGCACCGTTGCATTGCCTTCCTTGCCGCGCTCGATGGCCTGGAACACCGTATCGTCCACCACATGCATCCAGCAGGGCGCGCGTGAGATCTTGATGCGATAGCGGGCGCTCGTGCCGCTGTACGCTTTGGCAACACGGGCTTCGTAAGCGATGTCGAACACGACGAGATTCCATGTCAGCCCCAGCAGGGACCGAAAAAAATCTTTGCGTTCGTTTCGAGACGCCCATGGCAGCCGTTCCAGCGCTTCGAGCGGCTGGTCGCTCACGAAGCGCACCTTCGCTTGTGTGTTGAGTAAGGTGCTCAGCAGGGTATCGGAATCGCTGCCGCTTCCACAGCGCTTCGCATATTCGATCCAGGGATGGGCGGACCCGGCACATTTCCACCATGCGCTGTCGATGTCGAAGTAGCGGATCACGGCATCGACCCGATAGGACGCCTTGCCATACAAACCGTAGAGTTCGGTACGCCACTCATTGAGACCGTCCGCATCGAGCACCGTCCCCACCTTCGACTTGAGTTCGTCGGTTCTGGCTTTCAGTTCATGCTCGGTTTCAGTCAAGCCGCCGTAGTGCTCAGCAGCCACGAAAATGGCGGCAAGCGCCATGACGAACACGGCCGGCTCGTAGACGGAGTGCATCGCGACCGCAAAGACCAGCGGCGGCACCAGCGACCACACGCCCAGCAGCCATTTCAGTGCCAGCGGCGCGCCATTGAACAAGCGGTGCTCACGCCAGCGTGGCGCTGCCAACGGGGGCGTGACCATGTGCAGGCATCCATCGGCCTGCACTTCCGCTTGCCTTTGGCGAAAGCGCCTCGTGTCGAAGGGAATACGACGACGTCGCCATCTGGAGATGGCGCGCTTTAATGCATTGGCCAACAGGAAGGTCTGGAACCACAGGCCTGAAATCGTAACGACGACCACCACCTTGAGCAGCGAGTCGGGCAGCGACTGCTGCGGATGGGTGCGGTCCTTGATGGTCACGCCTAAAGCGCGTATCTCGTCCCGAACCCGGTCGAAGTCCGTGCGCGGCGTCGAGACCGCCGACGATGGGGCTGCGGCCGGCATCCCGGCCGCATGGGCTGGGTCTTGCGAGGCCAGGGTGCGCACAAAGAGCTTGTCCCAGGCCTCGCGCGCATGCGCCAGTTCGAGCTCGCGCACCATGACGCGTGTTGCGCCAAGTATGTCATGTTCTCCAGGCTGGGGGCGATGGTCGGCCTTGGCCGCATAGTGATGATAGTAGTTCAAGGCAAGCAGGAGCGCAGCGAGCCACAACCCCGCATAGAGGCCTATGCCAAGGAAGATCTTGATCGTCCAGAAGCCGGCCTTGCGATCGGAGTCGTGCATCAACGCCTCAATCAGTCTTGCGCTGGCGTGGGAAGTCGGCCAGTTACTCCTCTTTGATAACTGTTGATCAGGGGAGTTCCGAAGACTCAGCCGGCCTTGGTGCGGGCACGCGCTTTTTCTTCTTGATGACGGCCGATAGCGCCTGCCCCGGCTTGATCGCCGGCGCCAGTGGAGCGTTTGTTTCAGCATTGCCAACAGGTGAGTATTGACAATGCCAATTCAAGGTGGCGGCCGTGGTTTATTCGCTATGCATGTCAAGCAGGCGCGTGCGGGGCCATGCTGCGCTTGCTCTGCTGCACATGCGCAAACAGTGCCCCCAGCGTGATGCGTTCATCCCAGATGTCGGCCAGCGCCACGCCATAGCGGTTGCGCAATTCCTTGGCCAGGCGCTCGACTTCCTTTGCTTCGGGAATCCATTTTGCGGGATTGAGTGCGCGGTACACGCCCAGCAACTGGTCGTCGGGCCGGAACTTCAGGGTTTCGGTATCGCGAAAGGCGAACGCGTCGGCAAACAGGGAGAGAAACTCGCCGACCTGGCGCTTCGTGGCGGAGGGAAAGGCGCGGCGCCAGAGGCGGACCTGGGAAGGACGGGCACGCAGAGGATGGGGGATCTGTCCGATGGCAAGGGCGGACCATGCAACCGCCAGCAAGACCAGGATTGCAACAATACTCATCGTTGAACGGAAGAGTTCATCATGAATCCAGTCTAGCACGCGTTGGGCGACGTGGTGCGCCGCGCTCGCGATTTTGTACGCAGCCTGCCGACCTGCTAAAACTGCAATCTTTCCGCCATAAAATTAGGCGATACAAGTTGCCTGGCTCAGCGGTTAAGGCCTTGCTCGTGGTAAGCTTCGACCCCGCGCAATTCCGCCGTCCCGCACTCCCACTTTTCACAGATAAAGCAATTCATGGACATTCTTCTCGCCATCAAAGCGATCGTCATGGGCCTGGTCGAGGGCTTTACCGAGTTCTTGCCGATTTCCTCCACCGGCCACCTGATCCTGGCGGGCAGCCTGCTCGATTTCACGGGCGAAAAAGTCAAAGTGTTCGAGATCGCGATCCAGGCCGGCGCCATGCTGGCCGTGATCTGGGAATACCGTGAGCGCATCGCGCGCGTGCTCTCCGGCATGTTCAGCGAGCGGCGCCAGCAGAAGTTCGTCGTCAACCTGATCGTCGCCTTCCTGCCGGCCGCCCTGCTGGGCCTGGTGTTCGCGAAGGCGATCAAGGCCGAGCTGTTCAAGCCGGTGCCGGTCGCGCTCGCCTTCATCATCGGCGGCCTGGTGATCCTCTGGGTCGAACGGCGTCCGAGCGGCGCCGGGCATGCCATGCAAAAAGGCTTGCCGCACGCTTCGCGCATCGAAACCGTCGACGAAATGAGCGTGCTCGATGCCTTGAAAGTCGGCTGCGCCCAGGCCTTCGCCCTGATTCCCGGTACCAGCCGTTCCGGCGCGACCATTATCGGCGGCATGCTGTTCGGCCTGTCGCGCAAGGCGGCCACCGAATTCTCGTTCTTCCTGGCCATTCCTACCCTGCTGGCGGCGACCGTGTATTCCGTCTACAAGGAACGCGCCCTGCTGACGGCGGCCGATCTGCCGATGTTCGGCGTCGGCGGCCTGGCCGCTTTCGTGTCGGCCTTCCTGTGCGTGCGCTGGCTTCTGCGCTATATCAGTTCGCACGACTTCACGATCTTCGCCTGGTACCGTATCGTGTTCGGCATTCTCGTGCTGGTCACCGCGCATTTCGGCCTGGTGAACTGGGCGGAATAAGCCGAAAGCAAGACCATGACCACCGAACTCGAGGCGCGCGCGCTTCACCTGCTGCAGACCGTCTTCGGTTATCCCGCCTTCCGCGGGCAGCAGGCCGACATCGTCAATCACGTCGCCAGCGGCGGCGACGCCCTGGTCCTGATGCCGACCGGCGGCGGCAAGTCGCTGTGCTACCAGATCCCCGCGCTCTTGCGCGAGGGCGTGGGCGTGGTCGTCTCGCCGCTGATCGCGCTGATGCAGGACCAGGTCGATGCGCTGGAAGAAGTCGGCGTGCGCGCCGCCTTCATGAATTCGACCCAGACCTTCGAGGAAACGCTGCGCATCGAACGCCTGGTGCGCACCGGCGAACTCGACCTCGTCTACGTCGCGCCCGAGCGCTTGATGACGCAGCGCTGTCTCGACCTGTTCCACGATTCGCGCATCTCGCTGTTCGCGATCGACGAGGCGCATTGCGTCTCGCAATGGGGCCACGATTTCCGCCCCGAATACATCCGCCTGTCGATCCTGCACGAGCAGTTTCCCGACGTGCCGCGCATCGCGCTCACGGCCACGGCCGACCAGCAGACCCGCGACGAAATCGCGCACCGCCTGCAACTGGACGACGCGCGCAAGTTCGTCTCCTCCTTCGACCGCCCGAACATCCGTTATTCGATCGTCGAAAAGACCACCGGCCGCAAGCAGCTGCTCGATTTCATCAGCACCGAGCACCCGGGCGACTCCGGCATCGTGTATTGCCTGTCGCGTAAAAAAGTCGAAGAGACGGCCGAGTTCCTGAACGAAAACGGGATCCGTTCCCTGCCCTATCACGCCGGCATGGAATACGCGAAGCGCGCCGACCACCAGGCGCGTTTCCTGCGCGAAGAAAACATCGTGATGGTGGCGACGATCGCCTTCGGCATGGGCATCGACAAACCCGACGTGCGTTTCGTGTGCCACCTGGATCTGCCGAAAAGTATCGAAGGCTATTACCAGGAAACGGGCCGCGCCGGTCGCGACGGCGGGCCGGCCAGCGCCTGGATGGCCTACGGCTTGCAGGACGTGGTGCTGCAGCGTCGCATGATCGACGAATCCGAAGCCGACGAAACGTTTAAGCGCGTGCTGGGCGTCAAGCTCGACGCCATGCTGGGGCTGTGCGAAACCCTGAGTTGCCGGCGCATGCGCCTGCTCGACTATTTCGGCGAGCCATCCGGTCCCTGCGGCAACTGCGATACCTGCCTGATTCCGCCGGTCAGTTTTGATGCGACCGTGCCGGTGCAAAAGCTGTTGTCGACCATTTACCGGGTCGACCAGCGCTTTGCCGCCGGCCACGTGATCGATGTGCTGCGCGGCGTGCAGACCGACCGCATCGGCCAGTGGCACCACGATTCCCTGTCCGTGTTCGGCATCGGCAACGACCGCGGCGAGCAGGAATGGCGCGCCATCGTGCGCCAGACCATCGCGCTCGGCCTGATCACGGTCGACCACGAATCCTATAGTTCCCTGAAACTCACCGATGCCGCGCGGCCGGTATTGAAGGGCGGGCAAAAGGTACAGTTGCGCCAGTACCAGAAACCGGTCAAGCCGAAGCGCGCCTTCGCCGCCTCGAAAGGCTACGAGGAAACGGAACTGTCGAAATCGGAACAGGCGATCTTCGAACGGCTGCGCTCCTGGCGCATGGGCAGCGCGCGCGAGCACGGCGTGCCGGCCTATGTCGTGTTCCAGGACGCGACCCTGCGCGAAATCGCCAAGGTCAAACCGACGTCGCTCGAGCAATTGCGTGGCGTGACCGGCGTAGGCGAAAAGAAACTGGTTTCCTATGGCGACGAAATCATCGGTATCATCAACGAGATGCTGTAGCGCCCCTGCCGCGGCACACTTCCTTCTCCATCATGCACATTGATACTCCCGCGGCCGCGGCCCCCCACAGCGTGCCGGCAAATGCCGCCAGCCTGCAGACCTTCGTCTTCGCCCTGTTCTTCATCTTCGGCGGCATCACCAGCCTGAACGACGTCATCATCCCCAAGCTGAAGGATTTGTTCACCCTCAGCTATGCCCAGGCGATGCTGGTGCAGTCGGCCTTCTTCGCGGCCTATTTCATCGTTTCGATTCCGGCCGCCGCCATCGTGCGCCGCATCGGCTACATGCGCACCGCCGTCGTCGGCTTGCTGACCATGACGGCCGGTTGCCTGCTGTTCATCCCGGCCTCGTCCTCGGGCGTGTTTGCCACCTTCCTCGTCGCGCTGTTCGTGCTGGCCTCCGGCATCACCATCGTGCAAGTGGTCGCGAATCCCTTGATTTCCCTGCTGGGCGCGCCGCAGACCGCGCACAGCCGCCTGACCTTCGCCCAGGCCTTCAATTCGCTCGGCACCACGGTGTTCCCGTATGTGGGCGCGATCCTGATCCTCGGTTCGCTCGCCAGCATCGATCCGGCCACGCTGTCCGGTGCCGCGCTCGACGCCTACCGCGCCGCGGAAACGCAGGTCGTGGTGCAGACCTATATCGGCCTGGCCATTGCCCTGGTCATCGTGGCGGCCCTGGTCTGGCATAACCGCAAGAAGCTGGTCGAGGCGCCGGCGCCGAAGGTGAGCATGCTGCGCGCCTTCGAACTGCTGCGCCAACCGCGCTTCGCCTTCGGCGCGCTGTGCATTTTCCTGTATGTGGGCGCGGAAGTGGCGGTCGGTTCGGTGATCGTCAACTACCTGATGGAAGCGAACGTGCTGGGCTTGTCCGCGGAAGCGGCCGGCAAGCATGTGCCGCTGTACTGGGGCGGCGCGATGGTGGGCCGCTTCATCGGCGCGGCCCTGCTGCGCATGTTCTCTCCGGGTAAGGTGCTGGCCTGCGCGGCCGCCATGACGATTGCGCTGCTGCTGGTGTCGGCGACTACCTCGGGCATGGTGTCGGGCTGGGCGCTGCTGGCCGTCGGCCTGTTCAATTCGATCATGTTCCCGACCATTTTCTCGCTCGCTTGCGAGGGTCTCGGCGAGCGCGCCGCCGAGGGCTCGGGCTTGATCTGCATGGCAATCGTCGGGGGCGCGGTCGTGCCCCTGCTGACCGGGCATGCGGCCGATATCGTCGGACTGAAGATGGCCTTGCTGGTGCCGGTGCTGTGCTACGCGCTGATCTTGTGCTTCGGCGTATTTGCGCGCCGGCCAAGGGCGGCGTAATAGGAGATGGTTGAACGCGTGGACGGAGCCCCCGTCCACGCACTGTACTATTTCTTGGTAAACACCAGATCCCAGACCCCGTGCCCGAGTTTCAGGCCACGGTTCTCGAACTTGGTCAGCGGCCGGTAGGCCGGCTGCGGCGCATAGCCTTCGGCCGTATTCGCCAGCGCGGGTTCGGCGCCCAGCACCTCGAGCATTTGCACCGCGTAATCTTCCCAGTCGGTGGCCAGGTGGATATAGCCGCCGGTCGCCAACTTCTCGCACAGCAGTGTCACGAAGGCCGGCTGGATCAGGCGGCGCTTGTTGTGGCGCGCCTTGTGCCAGGGGTCCGGGAAATAAATGTGGACGCCGGCCAGCGAGCCGTCGGGAATCATGTGGTTCAGCACTTCGAAGGCGTCATGCTGGATCAGGCGCAGGTTCGTGATGGCCTGCTCGCCGATCTGCTTCAACAAGCTGCCCACGCCCGGGGTGTGCACTTCCACGCCAATGAAATTTTTCTCAGGCATCTGGCGCGCGATGTGGGCCGTGGTGTCGCCCATGCCGAAACCGATTTCGAGAACGGTCGGCGCGGCGCGGCCGAAGGCGGCGGCGTAATCGAGCATCTCTTTCTGGTATGCGAGCAAGAATTGCGGCCCGAATTCCTCGAGCGCGCGGGCCTGCCCCGTCGACAGGCGGCCGGCGCGGGTGACGAAACTGCGGATGCGGTGTTCAGTCGGGTCGTAAAGCATCGTACGGGCCGGGCCGTTGTCGGGGGTGTCTGCGGACATGGGAAATGAGAGTGAGGAAAGAACGGCGGACATTATAGCCTACGCCTCCGGCCGGATCGGCCGACGCACCCGTGTGTAGTTAAGAAGGCAATCTGCGCGATAATCGACTTTTCTCCGCCTGCCGAGGCTTAGCCGTGCATTCGACCAAACACCCGATCGCGATCGAAGACAACGTCGCCACTTTTCAATTAACCTCTTTCCACTACGGCAGCCCCGGCGTGGGCAAGAAGGTGTACATCCAGGCCTCGCTCCATGCCGACGAGGTGCCGGCCATGCTGGTGGCCCATTTCCTGCGCCAGGAACTGGACCGGCTCGAGCGTGAAGGCCGGATCAAGGGAGAGATCATCCTGGTGCCGGCCGCCAATCCGATCGGGCTGTCGCAGACGATCCACGGCACGCCCTTCGGCCGCTACGACTTGTCGACCGGCGTGAATTTTAATCGCGCCTATAAGCACGTCGCAACAGACCTCAAGAAATCGCTCGAAGGTAAACTCGGCAAGGATGCGGCGGCCAACGTCGTCCTGATCCGGGCCCATGCGCGCGCGTCGCTGGAGAACTGGGAACCGACCACCAGCGCCAGCCAGCTCAAGAAAATCCTGCTGTCGATGGCGATCGACGCCGACATCATGCTCGACCTGCATTGCGATAACGAAGCGGTGCTGCACATGTATTGCGGCGAGCCGCTGGCCGACGCGGTGCAGCCGCTGGCCGACCTGATGGGTTCGCACGCACTGCTGCTGGCGCGCGAATCGGGCGGCGAGCCGTTCGACGAAGCCTGTTCCCGCCTGTGGTGGGACCTGGCCGAGCATTTCGGGCCGGAGGTCGCGATTCCGCCGGCCGGCGTGGCGATCACGGTCGAATTACGCGGCGAAAACGACGTGCGCTACGACCTGGCGCGGCAGGACGCAGCGGCCCTGCTGCAATACCTGGCGATCAATGGCGTGCTCGACTTGCCGCTCACGCCGCTGCCCGCGCCCCTGTGCGCGCCGACGCCGCTCGAAGGCGTCGAGCCGCTGTTCGCGCCCCACTCCGGGGTGCTGGTGTTCCTGAAAAAGCTGGGTGACCAGGTTGCGGCCGAGGAAACCGTGGCCGAAATCGTCAACCCGGTTACCGGCCAGGTCACGCCGGTGCGGCCCAAGCACGCCGGCGTGTTTTTCGCGAGCACGGCGCACCGCCACCTGCTGCGTGGCATGCACGTCTGCAAGATCGCGGGGGCGACCGCCTTCCGCGCCGGCGATCTGCTGGGTTCCTGAGGTTTATTTGTGGGCGCGCGTGGCGGCCAGCCAGCGCGCCCCGCCCGCCAGCAAGGCCAGCAGCGGCAACAGCCAGGCCTGGCCTGCATCCAATTGCACCAGGGTCGCGCAGCTGATTGCGCACCACAGCAGCGGCACGATCCACAGCAGCCAATGGGCGCGCCACAACAGCAAGGCGGCCAGGGTGAAGGCCAGCGTCGGATCGGGCACAAGGCCGAACAGTTCCGCCTGCGTCCAGGGGCGCCCGTCGAGCGGCGCCAGCATCGGATACACGAGCAGTGCCAGCAGCGCGATGCAGAGCGCCAGCTTGCCGAGCGCGCCCGCCGGTTCGGTCAGCCGCGGCGCCGGCTTGCGCGACGCCAGCCAGAACAGCAACACGGCCTGCGCCGCGAAACCGAGCGCAAAGTAGGGCGCGCCGCTGTTGATCGTCGCATAGCGCTGGGCAAAATAGGCCCAGGCGACATGCAGCCAGACCAGCGCCAGCACAAGCGCCACCACCCGCCCCGCCCTGGCGCCTCCATGCCACAGGCAAGCGAACAGCGCGATCCCGACGGCCAGCGCCAGCACCTGGAGCGGCCACAGCGCCAGGTTTTGCAACTCGAACAGCCGAAAATACGTCGTTTTCGAAAACATCAGCAAGTCCGACAATGTATAGGTCCACCACTCGCTCATGTAATCCGCTCCACGTCCGCGACGATGCGCCGGCGCAGCGTCTGGTCGGGCAGCGGTCCGCGCGCGGCGAGCATGTTCTCCAGCGCATGGGCCGGTTTCGAGGTGGCGGGAATGGCGCAGGTCACAGTGGGGTGCGACGCGATGAATTTCAGTAAAACCTGGGGCCAGCTGGTGCAGCCGATCTCCGCCGCCCAGCCCGGCAATGGATGGCGCGCCAGCGCGGCCGTCAACGCGCCCTGGCGGAAGGGCCGGTTGACGATCACCGCGATGCCGCGCTCGCGCGCCAGCGGCAAGATCCGCGCCTCGACCTCGCGATCGCGTGGGTTGTAGCTGACCTGGATGAAATCGAGCGCCTGGCTGGCCATGATTTTTACGAGCTCGTCATGGCGCCTGCCTTCGGAGGTGGTGACGCCGACATAGCGCAGGGCGCCGCTGGCCTTCAGGCGCTGCAAGGCGGGCAGGTGCTCTTCCCAGGCAAGTAAATTGTGCACCTGGAGCAAATCGAACCGCGGCACGCCCCACAGGCTGCGCGACGTGGCGACCTGGGCCGGGCCACGGGTGCCGGAACCGATCCAGACCTTGTCGGCTGAAAACAGGGCTTTTGGATGCCCCAGGGCCGCGAGGGCATGCCCGATGACGGCCTGGGCCGAGCCGTACATCGGCGACGAATCGATCAGGCGCCCGCCGCCCGCGAAAAACGCCCGCACGACGGCGCCGCAGTTGGCGCGCGCGGCGGGATCGTCGCCGACATTGAAGGTGATCCAGCTGCCCAGGCCGACGACGGGCAGCAATTCACCGGACGAAGGAATCGGGCGCGTGATCATGGCCCCTGGCGACCCTGGCGGCGCGGCCAGCGCCCGGCCGAGGGCGGCATGGCTGGCGCCGGCCACCAGGCTACGTAACAGCATCCTGCGTTGATTGGACATTGCCTGCATGCTCGCTCCCGCATATCGCTGACCAGCTGCCCTGCATGTCATCACAGTTTTGCCGAGGTTTCAAGGGTCGCGCGCTCGACGCCAGCGTGGCCGGCCACGCCCAGCGCCGCCAGCCGGGCTTCGGCCTCGCGGATCGCCAGCTCCGCCTGCCGCTGTTCGCGCGCGTCTTTTCTCAGCATATAAAACACGTTCAAGCCGCAGGTCGCCAGCCCGGTGACGATGCCGAATGCCATCCCGACCCGATCCAGCGTCAGCGCCGTCCCGATCGAGGTAAAGGCGCCGACCATGCTCGAGATTTCCAGCATTTTTAATTTCATCTCAGTCTCCTTGTTCATCGTGGCCTTGAGATAAATCAAAACCGTATAGTTATCCTATACTTTTTCGTCAAGTTTTTCTATACTTGCGTGTGTAGATTTACTATACAATTTCACGATGGAACTCAAGACGATGATTGCGAATTGGATCAAGGAGGCCAGGCGCGAGGCCGGCCTGTCGGGCGAAGCGCTGGGCACGAAACTGGCGTTCGAGCTGGGCACGGTGCGCGGCCATACCAAGGCGAACATCTCGCACTGGGAGACGGAAAAACACAGCCCGAACCTGCAGCAGATGCTGGCGATTGCCAAGGTCACCGGCAAGAGCCTGCCGCCGGCGCTGATCGATGGCTTGCGCGGCAGCGACCCGGTCGTGCTCTTCCCCGGCACCCTGCGCGTGGTCGTGTCCGACGCGAACGACGACACGTTTGTCCAGGTGCCGATGGTGAAATTGCGCCTGTCGGCGGGCGTCACCGGCTTCCAGACCGAGCCCGAGCACCACGACGGCGGCACGGTCGGCATGCGCCGCGACTGGGTCGAACGCAAGCAGCTCAATCCGGCCTACCTGATCGCGATCCTGGTCAAGGGTGAGAGCATGGAGCCGACCCTGTACGAAGACGACATCGTCGTCATCAATACCGCCGACAAGAAGCCGGCGGTAGGCGAAGTGTTCGCCGTCAATTTCAATGGCGAGCCCGTCGTCAAGCGCATGCAAAAGGATGGCGGACGCTGGTGGCTGGCCTCCGACAATCCGGACCAGCGCACCTATTACCGGCGCGCCTGCGAGGGCGACAGCTGCCTGATCATCGGCCGCGTGGTGCGCAAGGAAAGCGACCGCATCTGATGAAAGTGCAGGTCATGGAATTCGCGCCGCACGGCTCGCCCATCGTCGTCGCGATCGTCGAGTCCCGCCTGACGCTGAAAGGAGCGGCTGAGCCGGTATTGAAAAAAGTCGCCGAACATTTTCCGTTTCGGCCGGTCATGCTGGTCTCGATCGAGCCCAACGGTTTTCGGGCGTATGCGCCGTTCCAGACGGGGGAATTGCTGGCATTGCTGCAATTGGAAGAACTGGACCTGGAGGAGATCGATATCTCGCTGCCGGCGCCGAACGACGCGCCCCTGCCCTTCTAAGTACTCGACCGGAAATAAATGTGAATTTTGGCAAACAGAGCCGGATGCGGTGCAAGGCGGCGAGCGCGCCGCAGTGCGAGCACTGCAAGCACGAGCCGACGCAGCAACGCGCCGGCTCTGGCAGCCAAAAACACATTTATTTACGGGTGAGTACTTAGTCCGAATCTCAGTCCTCGAACGGCCCGTGTTGGCGAACGATCTCGCCATCGGCCAGCTCGGCAGCCCAGATATCCGCATGCTCTTCGCCCAACCCGCGCGCGAAGATACGCAGCCCGGGAAATGCCGCCGACACGGCGCGAAACAGATCGATGATCTCGACATTGCGCAGGTCGACAAACCCCTCGTCGACGTGGCCGTCATTCTCCAGCCCGCGCTGCAATGCGGACAGCGCGTCGCGCGGCCAGTCGCTGCGCTCGAGATGGGCTCGCGCGGCGGCAAGAATCTGTGCGTCGGAGGGCTGTCCGGCCGCCCGGTCGCTGTCGTCGAAGGAAAACCAGGTGAACGTGTAATAGCTCATGTCATTGCCGGCGAAGGAGATCGCTGAGCGTAACACGCAAGAGGGAATACGAAAACTGGGGGAGGCGCGGCGCGGCCTGAGAAGGCTGGAGCGGGTGAAGGGAATCGAACCCTCGTCGTAAGCTTGGGAAGCTTCTGCTCTACCATTGAGCTACACCCGCGACTCCCGCATTCTACGCGGCTTTGAGCGTTATTGACAACTTCTCATGTTGACAGGCGTGGTCAAAAATTCAATTACCTGAACGCAGATAGGGTAATGGCTAACTGGCATCCCTGATCGTCACGCACATTGCCACTTACAACTTATCGGGAACCAGATGGTACGGGCACTGGGGCGCCCTGCTTGAGCGTTGCACTCCGAACTTCCTCGTTGATTACATTCTTGCCTGGCAAACGCGGCAGAATGCCTTTCCAGAAAATCTGGCTTTGTTGTTCCAACAATATTTGGCCACGACTGCCGCGATTGAAACTTTGCAACTCGCGCAAAAATATTGAGCTTCCACCTTATTTTTCTCCGGCGCTGGGACAGCACTTATTTTTCGATCAACATGTACAGGCTCGGCTGTTTCACGGCTGAGTAACGCGGCTTCCAATCCGAACTTTTTTACATAATCAACGCGGCTTGGCCGGTGTAACGAAAGAAGTTTTTCACCAAGATTTCTTACTGTTTCACTGGAGCAAATCTTAAACATTCCGAGGGTGTCTTTCAGCGTCAGCGCATCCATTTTTTTGTTGTACCAAGAAAAAAACTGGTCGTTTTTTAGGATCGATGCGTCTAAGTCGGCAAGCTTGGGACGGTTGATGATCGCTTTAGGGGAAACAAGAACGACCGAATGGAAGGAAGGCTGTAACGTAATGCCGAGCCGCTTGGGCAGGCCGATTTCTTTGAATGCATCTTTCAAAACCGATATGTGACGCGCGTTTTGCTCTACCGGAGAAGGAATTCCCACTTCCCTCCCTTCGTATAAGGTGGAAAACTCTCCCCTATCGTTGATCGATAGACCTGTGCTGAACGTCTTCGTCTCCAAGACAAAAACTTCAAACGCGCGATTCATCAACACATGGTCGATCTGAGCAACCCGCCCGCCAATCTCAAGGCGAAGGTCATGAATAACGAAGAGATTTTTGCTAGGTTCAGCATAGAAATCTATCTCGAACGCTGCTTGCCTTTCGGTTGCAATCCCGGTCGACAGGTTCCGTAGCTCTCTTTCGATCAACTGTCGCTTTTCAGCAGGTACACGTTCGTGGGAAAGCAGTTTCTGGAGTATTGCGATCTGCGACTCTTTGTCGTCTGCGCTTTTGATGAGCATGTCTACCTGAGCTAAGTGCTAGTACAATATTGCATTGTATCAACGCCCCTGTGGCTGTGTGCTGATTCGGAGCCGATTGTGGCTAAAAGTCACACATGGCTCCACAGCACCTTTTCCACACGCAAGTCAAAGCCAGATGCTGTGGATCCGACAGTTCGGCACCTGTCGCTCTGCACTTCCCCAGCTTTTTTCATACGCCACATGACAAGGCGCCATGCACTTTCGTCAATTAGTGTAACCATTTAGCAACTAAAACTGGCTTTTTTCGACAATTCGCACAGTCGATGATCAAATCCCCTCGAATTGTTGTAATATGAAAACTAAATATTCCCAATAGAAACAATTTCCATTAAGGCCAGACATGAACCGTAGCGCCGTCATCGCTTCCGCTTTTTCACTTGCAATTACTGCAACTCATGGTGTCGCGCATGCCGGTGTCATCACGTTTAACGAAGCAACTTGCCAGTCCGGCAGCGTCACCACGAGTGCGATCACGTGCTCGACGAGTGTCGCCGGCGTGAAATCGACGGCAACGATGACGGCATGGTCGGCACCGAACACCAGCAAGTTTGCTGCCGCGTCGATGTCCTACTATCCTTACTACGGCCTCGGCATTACCAGCCCTGGCGAAACGACCACCAGCCCGCAACACGCGGTCGATAATAACGGCAGCACCGAAGCGTTCCTGATCAACTTCAACGCACCCAATTTTGCGCTGAACCAGCTGTCGATCGGTTGGCTGAGTGGTGACGCCGACGTCAGTATCCTGCGCTATACCGGCAGCGCGGCGCCGATCCTTGGCAGCCGCACGGTGGCCGACCTGAAAAGCGCGCCGGGATGGGATTTCGTCGGCAATTACGCGAACCTGAGCACGTCGGCGCCGCTGAATTTTAACAATACCGGCACCGTCAAGACCGCCACCTGGTGGCTGCTCAGCACCTACAGTTCCAGTTATTCGGGCATCGCGCCGTCCGGAAACCTGACCAATGGCAACGACTACTTCAAGCTCACCGGCTTTGGCGGCACTCTTGTCCCGACTGCTCCCGTGCCGGGCAACTCGGTGCCGGAACCGGGCACCTTCGCCCTGCTCGGTGTTGCCGTGATCGGCTTTGCCGCGGCGCGCCGCCGCTCGGCAGCCAAATAACCCCGGCCGGCCAGGGCCGGGATGGAGATGAAAGCGAAGTCATTCGGACTTCGCTTTTTTTTTTGGCGACGCCTACTTCGGTTGCTCGACCGTGTACCCCTTCGCCTGCAGCGTCGCGATCACCCCTTTCGGGTTCAGGATTTCCTTAATGTGCACAACCGTAAACGTGCTCGGGTTGGTGGCGATGGCCTGCTCGGCGGCGGCGACCCATAGCGCCAGTGAGGATGCCTGGGCGGTTTTCAGTTCCGGCTGATTCTTTCCTAGCGAGCCGGAACTCAAGGCATGGATGCAGGCATTCGCCCGGTCGTCGAAATTGAGCTTGCGGATCTCGTCGAGCTCGCCGTTCGCCCAGGCATTCGCGTAGGCACGCATGGCCTCGACATCGGTGTCGAGGCTTTCGATGGTTTTCAGCAGGCAGGGTGCATCGTCCATGGCCGACTTCTTGAACTCGCGCGCCGCCTTGCCGGGGTCCTTGATGGCGATCCGGTAGGTGGCGTCCGTGACCTTGAGCTTGTACTGCTCGGCCAGCTTGCCGACCTTGATGCGCACCTCGTCGCCGCTCGAGAGGCCGGCCTGCTTCAGCGCGCGGCTGTACAGTTCTCCGGCAACAAAGGTCGGGCGCTCGCGTTCGACGCCGCTATCGTCGCCGAAATATTTCGCCTTCAAGGGCAGCCAGCGCGCGTACACGTCTGGCGGCAACACGTCTTTCAGCTCGGCGCCGTCGGGATTTTTCTTGATGCCGATCAGGAAGGGCACCGCCGCCAGGCCGCCCCAGCCGACTTCGATCGAGACCCCCGGGGCCTTCAGGTATTCCTGGGAGCTGGCGATGATCTTCTCGACTTTGCCCGAGCGCCATTCCATCTTGGCGGGAAGCGGCGCATAGGTGCCGAATACCCACATCACATGGTCGCCCTTCGACACTTTCCACAGCCCCGGCCCCGGGCGGCTGCCGGAAACGAGAATGGTTTGCGGCACCGCCTCGCCATTGTCGAGGGTCGGCGCGGCCGCCGCGGCCGGGGGCGGGGCCGGCGCTTCGGTCTGGGCCCAGGCCGGCAAGCCCAGCAGACACAGGGTCAACACGGGTAACACGCGTTTGAACATCGTCACTCCTTATTTTGGCGCTTCCACCATATACCCCTTGGACTGCAGCGTCGCAATCACGCCTTTCGGGTCGAAGATTTCCTTGATATGCACCACGGCGAAGGTGCTGGCATTCTCGGCCAGCGCCTTCTCGGCGGCTGCCACCCAGGCGGCGGCCGAACGTTCCTGCATGGTCTTGAATTCAGGCTGGTTTTTCGCCAGCGAGCTGCTGCTCAAGGCTTGCTGGCAAGCCTCGCGCTCGCCGTAGTTCAGCTTGCGGATGTCGTCGGTGTCGCCCACCGCCCAGGCATTCGCGCGCGCGCGCATCAGGTCCAGTTCGCCCTCCAGGCGCTCGATGGTCTTGATCAGGCAAGGCACGTCGTCCATCGCCGACTTCTTGAACTCGCGTACCGCCTTGGCCGGGTCCTTGATTTCGACGGTCACCGACGCGTTGGTGACCTTCAGCTTGTGTTTCGCGGCGAGCTGGCCGATGGTCTTGGCGATCTCCTCGCCGCCGGTCAGGCCCGCCTGTTTCAGGGCGCGGTCCGACAACTGGGCGGCGAGGAAGGACGGGCGCTCGCGCTCGACATCGTCGTCATTGTTGAAATACTTTTGCTTCATCGGCTGCCAGCGTGCGTAGACCTCCGGCGGCAACAGGTTCTTCAGTTCGCCGTCGGGATTTTTCTTGATGCCGATCATAAATGGCAATGCGGCAAGGCCACCCCAGCCGACGCCGATGCTCGTGCCCGGCGCTTTCAGGTATTCCTGGGAAGCGGCGATGGCCTTCTCGACCTCGCGCGAACGCCATTCCATCTGCTTGGGCAAGGGAGAATAGGTGCCGAACACCCACATCACGTGCTCGCCCTTCGACACTTTCCACATACCCGGTCCCGGACGGCTGCCCGATACCAGCACCGTTTGCGGCGGGTCTTCCACGACGGCGGGGGCTTCGGTCTGCGCCCAGGCGGGCAGGCACATGAGACACCAGGCAAGTGCGGGAACGACACGTTTCAACATGGGAACATCCTTCTGGTTGTTATCTGAAGGATATTGTGTTGCTGTTAATCGATATAAGCAAGAAACAAGATGTTACAAGAGCCATATGTATGCCTGATATCTCAGTCGCCAGGAATGGGACGTTTGCGCGCGGCCCAGGGCCGTAACACCAGATAACTCGGCACCGAGGTGCGCGACACCGTCGTCGCGCTGATCAGCTGGCGGCGCAAGAGCAAGGCGATGGCGCGCTGCGCCGTGATGCGCGACAGGCCGCCAGCTGTCGAGCCGCGGCGTCGAATTCGTCTCGCCGCCGCAAAAGCAGCCTTGGGGCGAATTTGCGATCATGAAGGATCCGGACGGCAATCAGTTCGTGCTGTCCTCGTCCTGATCCGAAAAGCATGACAAGCCGTTAATGCAGGTGCGATGGTGCGGGTTTTCGGCATAAATATTTCCCTACGTCCATCAAGATCCGGCGTGAATGGCCGTTATCCAGTCTGATAGCGCGCTTGAGCGTGCCTGCACTTACACACCGGATCCGTCATGAAACTCCTTGCTGCCCTCGCCTTTGCCGCCGCCTCGCTGCTGTCCGCCTGCGGCACCGTGCGCATCACCACCACGCCCGCCCAGCTCGCCCAGCCGGCGATCGTGACCCTGAACGCCACCGGCTACGGCGCCGTCAACATGGCCGCCTGCGAGGGCCAGTGCGACCGGGTCGCGCCGGCCCAGCGCAAGCTGCTGGCCATGCGCGCCGCGCGCCTGGATGCCTACCGCGCGATGGCCGAGCAGGTGTATGGCCTGCGCGTCGAAGGCGGCAGCACGGTTGGCTCGCTCGCGCTCAAGGACGACAGTTTCAAGGTGTATATTGACGCCTTCATCCGTGGCGCGCGCGTGACGAATGTCGCCCAGCGCGAAGACGGCACCTTCGAGACGACCGTGGAGATGGATTTCGACACCAATGCGGCCAAGTCCCCTTCCCCGCACGCTGCCCCGGCAGTGGCCAAGAACGCCCGCAGCATCGTGGGCAACGCCGGTCCCGGCGCTGCCTACGGCGCGTCGTTCTACCATGCCCAGTAAGTCCAGGCTGCTCGGCGCGGCCTTGCTGACGCTGACCTTCAACTTTTCACTGCCCGTTCACGCCGCTCCCGTCGAGGCAGAAGGCGTCGCCGCGATCGCCGACGGCGGCATTGCGCGCGCGCGCCAGGGCGCCATTCGCGACGCCCTCGAGCAGCTCGGCCTGCGCAGCGGCGCGCGCGTCGATGTCGCCGCCGGCGCCTCGACCTCTGGCAAAACGCTGGAAAGCAGCCGCGTCCAGCCGGCCTTCGATTTCGAGCGCTATACCGTGCTGCGCGAATGGCAAACCGGCCAGCAGCTGCACGTACGCATCGCCGTCAAGGAAGAAGACGCCCGCCCGCGCGGCAGCATCAATCTCGGCTACAAGAAGAAAATCGTCGTCACGCCGTTTCGCGTCCGGCGCTCGCCGCAGCTCGACGACGTCGACGACATCGCCACCCGCCTGCCGCAGGAACTCCTGCGCCGCATGAGCGCGGGCGGCAAATTCCTCGGCAGGGAAAGCCCCTACGTCATTTCACCCGGCACCAATGGACCGGGCACGGACACGGCCGCCGTGCGGCGCCTGGCCTCGATGTACGACAGCCAGTTCGTCGTCTCCGGCGAAATCCTCGACGCCGGCAATTTCGAGCAGCCGGCCTATTACGGCCTGCTCAAGAAAGACGCGCGCCGCATCGAGATCGCGTTTTATGTCCACGACGGCCTGACCGGGGCGCTGCTGGCGCGCCGCACGGCGCTGGTCGAGCAGGTCGGCGAGCGCCGCGTCGGGCGCGACAAGCCTTTCGGCAGCGCCAGCTTCGCCGCCACGCCCTTCGGCGGCGCGATCCTGCGCGCGCTCGACGAAGGCATCGCCGGCATCGCGGCCGATATCGCGGCCTTGCCCTTCATGGCCAAGGTGGTGCAGGTGCAGGGCGAGCGCATTTTCATCGACGCCGGCAGCACCTCGTCGGTGGCGCCGGGCGATCAATTGGTAATCTACCGGCTCGACCCGCGCCAGCAGGTGTATGGCGCCGATCCGCGCGTGCCGCTCGGGACCGCCGAGGCGCCGGTCGGCACCCTGTCCATCGTCCAGGTGCAGCCCGGGTTTGCGATCGGGACCGTGACCCCGCCCGGCGCCGCGCGCCAGGTCAGCGCCGGGGACATGGTGCGTTTCGATGTGGCCGTGATGCCGTCAAGCCGGTAAGTCGTCGTAGGGAGCGCGCTCCAGCAGTTGGTGCGCCAGCTTCAAGCCCTCGACCATCACCGTGAACGCCTGCTGCTTGGTTTTTTCATCCGGCACGCGCAGGATGTAGGACGGGTGATACACCGTCACCACCCAGCGCTCGCCGACGCGGATCGCCTTGCCGATCGACTCGCCCAGCTTGGCGCTGCCGTTGCCGAGCACCGATTTCAAGGCCGTCGCGCCGAGCGCCACGATCACCGTCGGATTCACCGCCGCCAGCTCCTTCTCGAGCCAGTAATGGCAGGCTTCCACTTCCTTCTGGGCCGGGGTCTTGTGCAGGCGCCGCTTGCCCTTCGGCTCCCACTTGAAATGCTTGACGGCGTTGGTCAGATAGATCTCGCGCCGCGCCAGGCCGGCGGCGGCGAACACGCGGTCCAATAGCTGGCCGGCCGGCCCGATGAAGGCCTGGCCGGCCAGGTCTTCCTGGTCGCCCGGCTGCTCGCCCACCAGCATGATGCGCGCCGTCGGCGGCCCTGCTCCGCCAACGGCCTGGGTCGCGTGCTGCCACAGTTCGCAGCGCCGGCACTCGTCGAGTTTCGAGGGCTGCTGGCGCTCGGGCTGGGCGTCGGCGGGCGCGATCGGAATCGTGAACCCGCTCTTGCTGCCGACCGCTTGCGCCTGGCCGGTACTGCGCGCGCCCAGTTCGGCGTCGCTGACCATGGACGGGACGATCGCGCCTTCCGGCAGGTTCTTCCAGAAACGCGACGGAATATGGCTTTGCATCAGCTGGGCGTTCACGCGCGCGGGATTGAAGATGCTGCGGTAATAGGTCAGCCAGAGCGCCTCGCCTTCGTCGTCCAGATCGGCCGCGCTGGTCATCAATGGCCCGGTATGGTGCAGCGTGGCGCCGTCCCACAGGACGCTGGCGTCGGGCGTGCCGATCATCCAGGTGACGCCGCCCATGCGCTTGACGAAGTGCTCGGCCACCTGCGGCAGCACGTCATGGCGCGGCTCGAACCACGCGGCGAAACGCGGCGCCCCCAGCGCTTCGGGACGCTCGCGAAAACGGATGTAGGCATGCATGTCGTGCTCCTCGCGGTGCACCGCTTTCACCATCGCATGCAGCTTGCCGCCGTCGACGTCGGCCGGCGACTGGACGTCGTGCTCGCCCTTCTGCCAGCGCCAGATCACCCGGTACAGGAAGGCCCAGCGGTCGGGCACGCGGCAGCAGGCGGCCGCCTCCAGCATCTCCATCAGCGCACGCGGGATATGCGGTACGGCGCGCACCGGGGACCACCCGGCGCGCACATTCTCCGGCGCCGGGATCGATACCGGCGCGCCCGAGAACAGGTCGGCGTCGAGTGCCCCCTGCTCGTTCCAGGTCACCCGTTCCGGCGCCACGCCGTGCATCAGCAGGTCGCGCGCGGCGGTGCGCCATTCGAGGAAGCTGGCAACCACCAGCGGCTGGCCGGCGGCGACGCGGGCCGCGGCGCTCATGCCGCCTTCAGCTCAGGCCACAGGTTCATCTGCTCCTGCGGCGCGCCCAGATGGCGCCGCAGCAGGTCGGAACTGGCCAGGCCCTGGGCCGGCTTGTAGTCGGCGGTGACGACGAAGGGCGCGATTTTCTTCATGCTGCAGCGCAGGCGCGACAGGTCTTCCCAGCACACGCGGCGCAGGCGGCGCAGGTCGACGATGCGCTTGGCGTTGCGCAGGCCGATGCCCGGCACGCGCGCGATCATCTCGGCCTCGGCGCGGTTCAGGTCCATCGGAAAATGGTCGCGGTTGGCCAGCGCCCAGGCCAGCTTGGGATCGATGTCGAGCGCCAGGTTGCCGGCGTCCGGCATCAGTTCGCCGACCGTGAAGCCGTAGCTGCGCAGCAGGAAGTCGGCCTGGTACAGGCGGTGTTCGCGCAGCAGCGGCGGCGGCGCCAGCGGCACGCTGTCGGGGCTCTGCGGAATCGGGCTGAAGGCCGAGTAATACACGCGCTTGAGCTTATAGCTGCCGTACAGGGTCTCGGCCGTGTTGAGGATGGTCTGGTCGTCGCTGGTGTCGGCGCCGACGATCATTTGCGTGCTCTGGCCGGCCGGGGCGAAGGCCGGGGCTTTCGGCTCCTCGGCCTTCTCATCGAGCTTGCGCCGGATGGACCCCATCGCCAGCTTGATCGTGTGGACGTTCTTTTCCGGCGCCAGGCGCGTCACGCTGTCGTGGGTCGGCAGTTCGATGTTGACGGAGAGACGGTCGGCATAGCGCCCGGCCTCGGCGATCAGGGCCGGGTCGGCATCGGGAATCGTCTTGAGGTGGATGTAGCCCTTGAAATGGTGGACTTCGCGCAGCGTGCGTGCCACGGCCACGAGCTGCTCCATCGTGTAGTCGCTCGACTGGATGATGCCGGAACTGAGGAACAGGCCGTCGATGTAGTTGCGCAGGTAAAAATCGTGGGTCAGCTTGACCACTTCCGCCACCGAAAAACGCGCGCGCGGGACATTCGAGCTACGGCGGTTGACGCAGTACTGGCAGTCGTAGACGCAGAAATTGGTGAGCAGGATTTTCAGCAGCGAGACGCAGCGGCCATCGGGCGTATAGCTGTGGCAGATGCCCATGCCGCTGGTCGCGCCGATACCCCCGTCGCTGCCGTCGGAGGCGCGCTTGGGCGCACCGCTGCTGGCGCAGGAGGCGTCGTATTTGGCGGCATCGGCCAGGATTTCGAGCTTGTCGGAGAGTTTCATCGGAATGGAGAAACTGTATGGGCGCACAGTTTATACCCTTCCGATGTATTGACAGCACCCTTGCTCCGCGTGTGAGCGGGACAAACGCGGTTCAGGGAACACGCGCGTCCCGCCCATCATTTAACGCAGCGGTTTGCCGTCCTGGTCGAGCACGACCACCTCGCCCCAGCCCAGCGCGCGAATGCCGGCTTCCACCTTGCGCAGGTCGCCGATCACCACCCAGACCACGTTTTCCGGCTGGACGAACTTGCCGGCGGCCTGGCCCAGTTGCGGTGGCGTCAAGGCCTTCAGGTTGGCCGAATAGCCGCTCCAGTAGTTCTCCGGCAGGTTCAGGTTGACGCTCGCCAGCGCCGCCGCTTCCAGCGCGTTCAGGGTTTCGAAACGGCCGGCCAGGCGCGCGGTCATGTTGCGCATGATGCTTTCGTATTCGGCGCCGGCCAGCGGACGTTCGCCCGCCACGCCCTTGACTTCCTTCGCCACTTCGCGCATCGCCTCGACCGTCTTATCGGTCTGCACCGGCGCCATCGCGATAAAGCTGCGCTGGCCGCGCACGTCCGAGAGGCGCGCGTTGGTGCCGTAGCTCCAGTGCTTGTCGAGGCGCAGGTTGCGGTTCAGGCGCGAGGTCGCGATGCCGCCGAAATTCTGCATCACCGGTTCGATCGCCAGGTCTTCCGGCTGGCCGTAAGGCAGCGACAGGTGGGCCGCGACGATGGTCGATTGCGGCGCGTCCGGCTTGTCGATCAGGTAGACCCGCTTGCCGGCGGTGGCGCCGGCGGCGGCGGCCTGCTTGGCCGGGGCGCTGCCCGCGGCCCAGCGGCCGAACGAGGCCTCCAGCGCCGGCAGCAGTTTCTCCATCGTGGTGTCGCCGGCCACGACCAGGGTCGCGCTGCCCGGACGGAACCAGCTGGCGTGCCAGGCGGCCAGGTCGTCGCGGGTGATGCCTTCGACGCTGCCGGCATAGCCGCTGGCCGGTTTGCCGTAGGCGTGTTCCTGGCCGTACAGCAGGCCAGGCACCAGGCGCATGGCCAGGCTGTTCGGCTGCGCCTTTTCCTGGCCGATTTGCGCCAGGCGGCGCGATTTCTGCAGCGCGAACTGCTCTTGCGGGAAGCTCGGCGCCAGCGCGGCGTCGGCCATGATGGCCAGCGACGGCGCCAGGTTGGCGGACGTGGCTTGCAGGCGCACCAGCGACTGGTCGGCGCTGGTACCCGTCGCCAGGCGCGCGCCCAGGTTTTCCAGCGCGTCCGACAGGGCAAAGGCGTCGCGCGACTTGGTGCCCTTGTCGAGCAGGTCGAGCGCGAGCGAAGCGGCGCCCGCCTTGGCCGTGCTGTCGGAAGCGGCGCCGGCGTCCACCGCCAGGGTCGCGTTCACGATCGGCGCCGTGTGGCGTTCGAGCAGGATCACCTTCAGGCCGTTTTTAAGCTGCGCGCGCTGCATTGCCGGGAATTTCACGTCGGGCGTGTCGCCCAGGCTTGGGAGCACCTTGCGGTCGATGGTCGATTTCACGGCCGCCAGTTTGGCGAACGGACGCACCGTCATCGTGTAGTGGTGCGCGCGCAGCCAGCGGTTGCCCGCGGCTTTGACTTCAAGCGGCGTCGCAGTCGACAGCTGCTCCAGGCGCGTCAGGTAAGCGTCGGGCGAACCGCCATACGTCATGCTCTCGGCCAGCACGTCGGAACGGCCGCCGAAGCCGCCCAGGCGCTCGATGCTGCGCGAGAAGTCGGACAGGGTGCGGGTCTTGACGCGCGCCAGTTCGGCCGCCGTCGGACCCTTGGCCAGCATGTCGGCGACGATGGCGTCGATCTCGCGTTCGACGTCGAGCGGATCGGCGCCAGGCTTGACGGTGGCGACAATCGTCAACGTGCCGCCCAGTTCGGCGTCGTCGACGGACGCGTTGACGCTCGTGGCCAGGCCCTTGTCGTAGACCAGGCGCTTATCCAGGCGCGCGCTCTTCGAACCGGCCAGCACCTCGGCCAGCAGCGCCAGGCGCGGGGTGTCGGCGTCCTTCCAGTTCGCCACATGCCAGCTGCGGTAGATGCGCACCTGCGGCACGTGGTCTTCCATCTCGTCGCGCAGATTGCGCTCCAGGGTCGGGATCCAGGTGTCGGTGCGCGGCAGCGGCGGCCCCGGCGGAATCGCGCCGAAGTACCTGGTCACCAGTTCCAGCGCCTTCTCCGGCGTGATGTCGCCGGCCAGCGAGATGACCGCGTTGTTCGGGCCATAGTACGTGCGGTACCACTCGCGGATGTCTTCCAGCGAGGCGGCCTGCAAATCGTCCATGCTGCCGATGGTCGACCACGAATACGGGTGCGAATACGGGTACATCTTGGCGCCGATCTCGTTGCGCACGCGGCCATACGGCTGGTTCTCGCCCTGGCGCTTTTCGTTCTGCACCACGCCGCGCTCGCGCTCCAGCATCTCTTTCGAGATGTAGTTGCCGAGGAAGCCCATGCGGTCCGATTCCAGGAACAGGGTGCGCTCGAGCGCCGACACCGGCACGTCCTCGAAGAAGTTGGTGCGGTCGGTATTCGTGGTGCCGTTGCGGTTGTTCGCGCCCAGGTCGTCCATCGCCTCCCGGAAGCCGTGCGGGTAGTTCTCGGAGCCGTTGAAGAAGAAGTGCTCGAACAGGTGCGCGAAACCGGTCTTGCCGCGCTTCTCGTTGCGCGAACCGACGTGGTACCACATGTTCACGCCGACCACCGGCACGCTGTGGTCTTCATGCACGACCAGGGTCAGGCCGTTCGGCAGCACGAATTTTTTGTAGGCGATCGTGTAGGCCTTGCGGTCGAAGCTTGACTTGGCGGCGGCGGTGGTCGCCGGCGCGGCATGCAGCGGCAGCGCGGCGGTCGTTGCGAAGGCAAGCGCCAGCGCGGCGAGGAGCGGTTTGTTCATGGGTCTCCGTGGGGACGGTGTGGTTGTTGTGGGCGGTATTTTAAACGCGGGGTACCCAGGTCCGGCGGGGATTTTTTCGGGTTTTCGATATGCATGCGAGCGTTGCACAGCGCAAGAACAAGCGCTACGCCGCTTCCTGCGAATACCCCTGCACCATCTCCAGCTGCTGCGCATCCATGCGCGTACTGACGCGCTTCAGATACGCTCCCGCGCCCGCGACACCGCCGGCCGCGGCGCGCGCCAGCCAGTCATGCGCTTCGAGCAGATCGCGCTGCGCGCCCTGCCCGGCCGCATACATCACGCCGAGGTTGAACTGGGCGCGCGCATGGCCCTGGCGCGCCGCGCACAGGTACCAGAAGTGGGCCGCCTCGTAATCGCGCGGGACGCCGTGGGCGCTGTCGTAGCGCAGCGCCAGCGCGAACTGGGCCAGCGCGTGGCCCTGGTCGGCGGCCTTGCGGTACCAGTGCGCCGCCTCGCGCGGGTCGCTCGCCTCCATCCGTTCGAGCAGCACGCCCACCATGTGCTGGGCCGGCGCGTAGTCCTGGTCGGCCGCGCGCCGGTACCAGTCGAGGGCACGCGCCGGATCCTGGGCCACGCCGACGCCGCCTTCATAGCGCAGGCCGAGATCGAACTGGGCACGCAGGTGGCCTTGTTCGGCCGCCTGCAGATACCAGTGCGCCGCCTGGGCCGGATCGTGGTCGACGCCGTTGCCGTTGTCGAACAGCTGGCCGAGGTGGTATTGGGCGGCCGGCAAGCCCTGCGCCGCCGCCTGGCGGTACCAGTGCGCGGCGCTGGCCGGATCGCGCTCCACGCCCTGGCCGTGCTCGTAGCGCAGGCCGAGGTTGTCCTGGGCGGCGGCGTGGCCCTGGTCGGCGGCGCGCCGGTACCATGCCAGGGCGACGCCTTCGTCGCGCGGCACGCCATGGCCGCTGTCGTGGATCAGGGCGAGGTTGAACTGGGAACTGGCGTGCCCCTGCTGGGCGGCGCGTTCGTACCAGTGCACGGCCTGGCGGCTGTCCTGCGCCAGGTCCTGGCCCTTGTCGAAGCGCAGCGCGAGGTTGAACTGGGCCGGCGCATGGCCCTGCTCCGCCGCGCGGCGCAGCCAGTCCAGCGCCAGCACCGGGTCGCGCGCGACGCCCTGGCCGCCGTCGTAGCGCAGCGCCAGCGCGAACTGGGAGCGCGCATACCCCTGCTCGGCGGCGCGGCGGTACCAACTCAAGGCCGCATCGGTGTCCTGGGCCACGCCCTTGCCGCCGTCGAACATCATGCCCAGGTTGTGCTGGGCGCCGGCGTCGCCCTGGTTGGCCGCCTGGCTGAACCAGTGCAGGGCCTCGCCCACGTCGGCCGTGGCGCCCTGCCCCTTGGCATACAGCCAGCCGAGGTTGTACTGGGCCGGCGCATAGCCCTGGCTGGCCGCGCAGCGGTACCAGTACAGCGCCTGCGCGTGGTCCTGGGCCACGCCCTGGCCCTTCTGGTACATCACGCCGAGGTTGTATTGGGCCTGCTCGAAGCCGGCGGCGGCGGCCTTGCGGTACCAGCCCACGGCCAGTTCCTCGTTGCGCGGCACCGACTGGCCGTTCACGTACATGAAGCCGAGCTGGTGCTGCGCGCTGGCGACGCCGCGCTCGGCGAGCGCTTTCACGCGCAGGAATTCAGCGGTGTGACGGGCGGCGCCGTGGCGCTCATCGGCACCAGCGCCGGCATCGGGCACGGTCGCGCGCTCCATCGGACGGGTCAGGCGCGCAGCGCGCGCGGTGTGGGGAACACGATCGGGTGGCCGGCGCCCGGCGCGCTGCCCGGCAGCGGCGCCTGGGTGCGCAGCACGCCGATAAAGTTCGACAGCGAAATCGGGCGGTGGAACAGATAGCCCTGCATCGTCTCGCAGCCGTTGGCACGCAGGTAGTTGGCCTGGATCTCGGTCTCGACGCCTTCGGCCACCAGGTGCAGGTTCAGGCCGCGCGCGATCGAGATGATCGCCAGGATCACCGGATAGTGACCCTCGCCGTCGTAGATCTCCTTGACGAAGGACTGGTCGATCTTCATCGTGTGGATCGGGAAGCGGTGCAGGTAGGAGAGCGACGAGTAGCCGGTGCCGAAATCGTCGATCGCCACCGACACGCCGAGCTGGCAGAGTTTATTGAGCTGTTCGATCGCGTACTGCGGATTGCGGATGCAGATGTTCTCGGTGATCTCGACTTCGATCTGGCTCGGCGAAATCCCGTAGCGCACCAGGGCGCCGCGCATCTTCTCGAAGAAGTCGCCGCGGTCCAGGTATTGCGGCGACAGGTTCAGCGACAGGCGAATCGCCTGGCCGCTGGCCACGTTCCATTGCAGCATGTCGCGGCACAGCGCGCCGATCATCCAGTCCGAGATCGGCAGCATCAGGCCGTTCTCTTCGGCGAACGGCAAGAACTCTCCGGCCGACAGCAGGCCGCGCGTCGGGTGATTCCAGCGCATCAGCGCCTCGGCGCCGACGATGCGTCCGCTGGTCGAGTCGATCTGCGGCTGGTAGTACATCTCCAGCTCGTTGTGCTCAAGCGCGCGGCGCAGCGCCTGCTCGAGCGCGATCTTCTGGTGCGACACGTCGAGCATCGAGTCGTGATAAAAACTGTGGCCGTTCTTGCCCAGTGCCTTGACCTGGTACATCGCGATGTCGGCATGGCGCAGCAGCTCGTCGATCGATTCGCCGTCGCCCGGATAGATGGCGATGCCGATCGAGGCCGAGATGTGCACTTCGTGGCCATCGAGGTCGAACGGGCGGTGCAGGCTCTCGAGGAATTTGTCGGCGATCACGCGTGCGTCGTCGCGGTCGCGCAATTCCGGCAGCACGATCGTGAATTCGTCGCCGCCCTGGCGCGCCAGCGTGTCGCCCTTGCGCAGGCAATCCTTCAAACGCACCGCCACCTGCTGCAGCAGCTCGTCGCCCTTCACGTGGCCGAGCGTGTCGTTGACCAGCTTGAAGCGGTCCAGGTCGATGAACATCACGGCCAGTTCGGTCAGCTTGCGCTTGGCCTGGATCACGGCCAGGCCGAGGCGGTCCTTGAACAGGATCCGGTTCGGCAAGTCGGTCAGGATGTCGTGGTAGGCCTGGTAGGAGATCACTTCCTCGGCGCGCTTCCTGTCGGTGATGTCGCGCGCGACACCGTAGGTGCCGAAGAATTCGAGTTTTTGCACTTCGCTGTCGGGCACGTGCATGCCGATCGAGTTCAGCGAGATCGTCATCAAGGTGTTGTTGAAGGTGCGGTCGCCGCTGGTGCTCTTGGCGCCGCGGCACTTCAGGCGCAGTTCGACATTGCGCGACGCCCGTTCGTCGACGCGGCGCTCGTTGAACACATAGCGTGCGCGCTCCAGGTCTTCGTCGTGCACCAGGATCGAATAGTGCTTGCCGATCAGCTCATCGCGCGAGAACCCCAGCAACTGGTAGGCGCGGTCGTTCACGAACGTGAAGCGGCCTTCGTGGTTCAGCGTATAGATGATGTCCGGCGAGCTGTCGACCAGGTAGCGGTACATCTTCTCGGAGTTTTCCAGCTGCTGCGCCATGACGCTGTTGGCGCTGGCCAGGCGGCGCTGTTCGAGCGCGTTGCCGACCGTTTTCATCAGCTCTTCGCGGCCGTAGGGCTTGCGCAGGTAGTCGTAGGCGCCGCGTTTCAGGGCGCCGATGGCCGCGTCGATCCCCACTTCGCCGCTCATCACGATCACGTTGGCATCGATGCCGCGTTCGTTCATGAAGTCCATGATCTCGTGGCCGCCGATGTCGGGCAGGCGCAAGTCGAGCAGGACCAGGTCGAAACGGCTGCGCGACAGGTGCGCGATCGCTTCGCTGCCGGAACTGGCCGTGGTCAGATCGAAGCCGCGGTCGCGCAGCAGTTCGTAGAGCGACGCGAGCAGGCGCGGCTCGTCGTCGACGAGCAGCAGGCGGGGTTGGTCCGTGGTGTCTCCATGCATGGCGGAGAAGGCCGGATCCCCACCGGTACGATACGCGTTCATCATGACCTTAAACAGAACCTAGAGCGCGCGCCGGCAAGGCTGGCATTGCGCTTGCGCCGGACCATGCCGGCAGCAGGATTTCAAATGCGGTGCCGCCCCTGCCGCTGCGGCAGGCGATCTGGCCATTCAGTTTCTTGACCAGGCCGTGCACGATCGACAGGCCCAGGCCGCGATGCGCGCCATCCTTGGTGCTGCGCACGGCCGAGAACAGGTTCGCCATCACGTCCGGCGCCAGGCCCGGCCCGGTGTCGGTCACGGCCAGTTCGACATACAAGGTGCGCTCGCGGTGGACGATGCCGCGGTTGACGATCTCGATGCGCCCGCCGCCGCTGCCGGCCAGCGCTTCGACCGCGTTCTTGACCAGGTTGACCAGGATCTGCTTGAGCAGGTCGGGGTCGCCCTCGACCAGGCGCGCGTCCTCGCCCATGGCGGTCGCGATCTGGACGCTGCCGGGAACGAACTGGCCGGCGCGGAACAGGCGCACGACCTCGTCGACGACCTTGGCCACGTCGAGCGGACGCGGGCCGCTGTCCTGGGGCTTGAGTTCGGCCAGGCTGCCGATCAGCTGGCCGACGCGGTCGATCTCTTCGTTCAGGACCGACATCTCGGTGGCGACCGGTTCCTGGCGCGCCAGCTTGCTGTCGAGGACACTCAGGTAGTTCTTGATGATCGACAGCGGGTTGTTCACTTCGTGCACCACGCGGCGCGAGGCTTCGCGGTAATCCTCGGCCACGCTGGCGAGCTGGCGCCGCGCGTTGCCGCGCTCGAGCAGCGCCGTCTCCAGCGCGCTCGCGGCCTGGGCGCCGAAGGACTGCATGAAGCGCTCGCGCTTCTGGCAGAGCGCCACCTGCCAGGCGGCCACGCCGCCCACCATCACGCCCAGGCAGCGGTTGCCGGCCACCAGCGGCAGGCAGACCAGGCTCTCGGTGCCGAGCATGCGAAACAGCTGTTCCTCGGCCAGGCTGAGGGGCTGGCCTTCGCGCCCGATATACGCGGTGCGGCGCTGCAGGGCGGCGCCGGCGACCAGGCCGCCCTTGTTCAACGGGATCGCGAATTCGGCGATGCGCTGGGTCACGCCGTTGGGCGCGCCGATCAGCATCTGGCCGGTCGGGTTTTCCAGCAGGATGACGGTGTGATCGAAGTCGAACAGGATGCGCGCCGAACGCGTCATCGATTCGAGCAGGTCGGTTTCGCCCTGCTGGCGCGCGAAGGTCTGCCCCACTTCCGACACCAGCACCAGGTTGCGCACTTCTTCGGACAGACGCTGCTGGACCGGGTCGACCACCGGCGCGGCATACGCCGGCGGCGCCGGGATGTCGTCGGCGCCGGAGAGATCGATGCCGAGGTGGACCGCGGAGCGCTCGACCTGGCGCGCGGCGCCGGTCAGCATGGCCGGCAATTCGGCGGGGTCCAGGCCGCACAGGGCGGCGCCGTCGGCCAGGGCCGCGCTGTCGTCGGCGTGGTGCGACATCAGGTGCGCCAGGCGCACGATGCGGATCAGGGGATGGGCCGATTCGAGGCGCTCGCTCGACTCGTGGTGGTACAGCACGGCGTCGGCCAGGAAGGAATCGAGCTGCCAGCGTTCCATCAGCCAGGCGCCCGCTTCGGCGTGGGTGATCTGCAGCGTGCGCTGCTCGACGGCGCACAGGTCTTCATCGTCCAGGGCGGTGAAGTTGAACGCGTATTCCTTGGGCGCCGTGGCAAGTAAAGCCAGGCGGCCGACATTGTGCAGCAGGCCGGCCAGGTAGGCTTCTTCCAGCTGCGGGTAGTCGATGCGGCGCGCGATGTCGCGCGCGAGCACGGCCGCGCCGAGCGAGCGCTTCCAGAAAGCGCGCAGGTCGGTGCTGCCCGAGTGCGGGAAACTATTAAAGGTCTGGAATACCGAATCGCTGATCACCAGCGTCTTGATCATGTCGGTGCCCAGGGCCACCAGCGACTGCTCGAGGTTCACGCCGCGGTGGTTGCGGTGGTAGGCCGAGCTGCTGGCGACGGCCAGCAGCTTGCCGGTCATGCCCGCGTCGTTCGCGATCAGTGCGGCCAGCTCCGGCATGCCCAGGTCGTCGGCCTGCAGATGCTCGAGCAGCTTGACGAGTATCTGCGGCATCGCCGGCAGCCGGGCAATCAGCAGGCGATTGCGGATATCCTGATCTGGTTGTTGCATTGTCTCAAGCGACGCCACAGTACGGAGTTTTTGGGGTGGCATGCCCGGTTAGGGCTACCACGACAGACATTCATGCCATCCCTGGATAAGAAGGCAATACTTGGTGCTGATCCAGATCAAAAAGCCGTCTTAGCATATATACATTTCTGATCGGGAACAATACTTTCTGTAAAAAGTGTGTACTTTTACTAGATGAATGATGTATTGGAGGGACGTTTTCTTGCCTGGATGTCAACTAGTTCGGATTTTGCCTGCTTTCGTGCAAAGCAAATAGAGAATGCCCATGCTCTTTATCCGGCCCTGCGCGCCAGGACGCGCCGGTAGTGCCGGGAAGTGAGCCAGAAGCCCAGCGCCAGCACCGTGAAGCCGGCCTGTCCCAGCGCCAGTGCCAGCACCGAATGCGACAGCGCCGGGGCGATCACGCCGGCCACGATCGCGCCGCACAGGGTGACGATGAAGGACTGGCAAGAGGCGACGGTGCCGCGGATATGCGGGAACAGGTCGAGTGCGAGCAGCGTCGCGCCCGGCGAAATCAGGGCGCTGCCGAAGGTGAAGAAGAACATCGGCAGCACGGTCCAGGGCAGCGCCGGCGGCAGGAACAGGTGGTAGCCGACATTGAAGGTGACGGCGCTGAGCATGAAGGCGAAGCCGACCCCGATCTGGCGCGCGAAACTGTATTTGCCGGCCAGGCGGTTGGCCGCCATCGAGCCGAGGAAGATCCCGCCCACGGTGGGCACGAACAGCCAGGCGAAGTCGGACGGGCCGAGACCCAGGTGCACCGGCAGCAGCACCGGCGAGGCGGTAATGTAGAGGAACAGGCCGGCGAAGTTCAGCGCCGTCACGCCCGCCTTCATGTGGAACAGGAAGGAACTGAAGATCGCCCCATAGCTCTGCGCCAGGAAGCGCGGATTGAAGGGCTGGCGCTGCGCCAGCGGCACGGTTTCCGGCAGGTGCTTCCAGCACACCCAGCCGAGCAGCACCGTATAGGCGCAGAGCGCCAGGAAGATCGCGCGCCAGTCGAACCAGGTGACGATCCAGCCGCCCAGCACCGGCGCCAGGGCCGGCGCGATCGAGAAGATCATCGTCACCATCGACAGCAGGCGCGCGGCCGGCGCGCCCGAATACAGGTCGCGGATGATGGCGCGCCCGACGACGACGCCCGCCCCCGCCGAGACCCCCTGCATGATGCGAAACACCCACAGGTAGTGGACCGTGGACGCGGCCGCGCAGCCGAAGGTGCCGATCGCGAACACGACCAGGGCCATCAGGATCACGTTGCGCCGCCCGAAGGCATCCGACAGCGCCCCATGCCACAGCACCATGCCGGCGAAGGCCAGCATGTAGGCGGTGAGGGTCTGCTGCACTTCGATCGGGGACGCATGCAGGTTCGCCATGATCTGCGGGAAGGCCGGCAGATAGGCGTCGATCGAGAACGGTCCGAGCATCGACAGCCCGGCCAGCAGGGTTGCCAGGCCACCGGCCGACAGCATGACGATCTTGTGCGGCGCCGGCAGCGGCACCGGTACGATGGGATCTTTCGGCAGCTGATCGGGTTCGGTCGGTGGCAGCATCGTTTATTCCTGGGCTGGCAGCTTCGGCTTGGCTTCTTCGCGGCGGTTGTAGCCGGCTACCATGTCGAAGCGGAACAAACGGCATTCCAGCGCGCCGTTGAAGAACGGCGTCTTGCGCGCTTCCTTCAAACGCAGCAGTTTGGGCAGCGACAGGTCGGCCGTGAACAGGAACACGGTCCAGCCGGCGAAGCGCTGCTTGAGCGTGGTGCCGAGCGCCGAATAGAAGGACACGGCCATGTCGTCCGGCGCCATCGTCGAATCGCCGCGCACGCCGATCCGCTCGCCATACGGCGGGTTGGTCAGCACGATGCCCGGCTGTTCGGTCGGCGGCGAGACGTGCTGGGCCTCGATCTGCTTCAAGGGCACGTCGAACTGGATGCCGGCGATTTTCAGGTTATGCCGGGTCATCTCGACCATGTCGCCGGAGATGTCGGAGCCGAAAATGGTGGGCTCGGTCGGCAGCGGATTGGCCTTGATCGCGGCCTTCATCTCTTGCCAGGCTTCGCGCTCGAAGTCGGCAAATTTTTCGAAGGCGAAGCGGCGCCGTGCGCCGGCCGGGATGCCCTGCACCATTTGCGCCGCCTCGATCAGGATCGTACCCGAACCGCACATCGGGTCGAACAGCGGCGTGCCCGGCTTCCAGCCCGCCACGCGCAGCATGCCGGCGGCCAGGTTCTCGCGCAGCGGCGCGTCGCCCGTCTCTTCGCGCCAGCCGCGCTTGAACAGCGCCTCGCCCGAGGTGTCGAGGTAGATGATGAAGTTGCGCGCGTCGAGGAAACCGACGATGCGCATGTCCGGCTCGCGCGTATCGACCGAGGGACGCTTGTCGAACTGGTCGCGGAAGCGGTCGCAGATCGCGTCCTTGATTTTCAGGGTCGTGAATTCGAGGCTTTTCAGGGGCGACTTCACGGCCGTCACGTCGACGCGGATCGTGTGGTCGACGCCGAACCAGTCTTCCCACGGCTGCTCGAGCACGAGGTCGTAGATGTCGTTTTCGTTGTTGTAGCTGCGCTGGCCCATGCGCATCAGCACCCGCGAGGCGATGCGCGAGTGCAGGTTGACGCGGTAGGCGTCGATCAGGCTGCCCGAGCAATGCACGCCGCCGGGAACCTGGTTGTGGACCTTCAGCGTCGGGCTGTGCTCAGTAGCGATCTCGATGAGTTCTTCGGCAAGTGCCGCTTCCATGCCGCGTGGGCAGGGGCAAAAATAGGAGGTCATGGGGGTACCCTTTGTCCGTGAGTGAAAAATAGTGGGGCCGGAAGCGCCTGCGCATCCGGCCGGGAATTCAATTCTTGCGCTGTCTTAGAACGGCTTGACGACCACCAGGATCACGATCAGCATCAGCAGCACGACCGGCACTTCGTTAAACCAGCGGAACCAGGTGTGGCTGCGTTTGTTCACACCGGCCTCGAATTTCTTCAGGATCGAACCGCAGGCATGATGGTAGCCGATCGCCAGCAGCACCAGCGCCAGTTTCGCGTGCAGCCAGCCGCCCTTGATGTCGAAACCCAGCCATAACCAGAGGCCCAGCAGCAGCGCCGGCAGCGCCAGGATCGACGTAAAACGGTACAGGCGACGTGCCATCCCGAGCAGGCGGCTGGTCGCCGCCGCGTCGGTTTCCTGGGCCAGGTTCACATAAATGCGCGGCAGGTAGAACAGGCCGGCGAACCAGGAGGCGATGAAGACGATGTGGAAGGCTTTGATCCAGAGGTACATGGGTTCCTTGTTCATTAATTTTGAGCGCCTGACAACGCCGCCATGAGGGCGTTGTCAGGTGCGAACTTCGCCGTGACCGAACACGACATACTTCAATGACGTCAATCCTTCCAGGCCGACCGGCCCGCGCGCGTGCAGCTTGTCGTTCGAGATGCCGATCTCGGCGCCCAGGCCATACTCGAAGCCGTCGGCAAAGCGGGTCGAGGCGTTCACCATCACGGAGGCGGAATCGACTTCGCGCAGGAAGCGCAGCGCCGCGCTGTAGTCCTCGGTCACGATCGCTTCCGTGTGTTTCGACGAGTAGCGGTCGATGTGGTCCATCGCTTCGTCCATGTCCGCCACCACCTTCACCGCCAGGATCGGCGCCAGGTATTCGGTGCTCCAGTCCTCTTCGGTGGCCGCCACCAGGTGCGGGTAGCCGGCCAGGATCGCGCCTGCCTCGGCATCGGCGCGCAGCTCGACCTCTTTCGTCTTGTAGAGCGCAGCCAGTTGCGGCAGCACGGTGGACGCGACCGAGCGCGCGACCAGCAGCGTTTCCATCGTGTTGCAGGTGCCGTAGCGGTGGCATTTGGCGTTGAAGGCGATCGGCAGCGCCTTCGCGATATCGGCCTTGTCGTCGATGTAGACGTGGCAGATGCCGTCCAGGTGCTTGATCATCGGGACCGTGGCTTCCTCGATCAGGCGCGCGATCAAGCCCTTGCCGCCGCGCGGAACGATGACGTCGACATACTGCGGCATCGTGATCAGGACGCCGACGGCGGCGCGGTCGACGGTATCGACCACCTGCACCGCGTCCAGCGGCAGGCCGGCCTTGGTGAGGCCTTCGGTGACGAGTTTGGCCAGTGCGCGGTTGCAGTGGATCGCTTCCGAGCCGCCGCGCAGGATCGCCGCATTGCCGCTCTTGATGCACAGGCCGGCCGCATCGACCGTCACGTTCGGGCGCGCCTCATAAATAATGCCGATCACGCCCAGCGGTACGCGCATCTGGCCGACCTGGATGCCGCTCGGGCGCGACTTCATGTTCGAGATCTCGCCGATCGGGTCGGGCAAGGTCGCGATCTGGCGCAGGCCGTCGACCATGGTGGCGATTGCCGACGGCGACAGCGCTAGGCGGTCCAGCAGCGCCGGGCTCAGGCCCGACTGGCGCGCGGCTTCGAGGTCGAGCGCGTTGGCGGCGGACAGCGCCGCGGCCTCGCGCTCGATGGCTTCGGCAATCAGCAGCAGCGCGCGGTTGCGCGTCGCGCCGTCGGCACGCGCCATGGCGCGCGCGGCCGCGCGGGCGTTGCGGCCCAGCGTGTGCATGTAGTCGGTGATGTCCATCGTAGATTCCAATTAGCGGTGAGCAGTTCGTAGGGTGGGCACTTGTGCCCACGCGTGACGCACGTACCGTGTTGACGTTCGGAGTTTAGCGCGCCACCTTCAAGGCCAGCTGCAACATCGCATCCCACGCATCCCCCGCAAACGCCTTGGCCCGCAAACCCTTGACCATCTTGTCGACCTGCGCCGCTTCCTGCAGCGCGGCCTCCAGCGTCGGCAGCGAAATGCGGCGCAACGCGGGATCCATCATCCGTTCACGCGGGCCCCAGATGCGGTATTCCTTCAGCAGCGCCCCGAGCGGCCGCCCCTGCGCCATCCCGGCCTTTAATTTTAACAGCGTGCGGATTTCTTCGGAGACGGCCCATAAGACCAGCGGCAGCGCCTCCCCTTCCCCTTTTAACCCCTCGAGCATGCGCGCCAGGCGGGCCGGGTCGCCCATCAGCATCGCTTCCGACAATTTGAAGACGTCATAGCGCGCCACGTTCAGCACCGCGTCCTGCACCTGCTCGAAACTCAGCTTGCCCGGCTCGTGCAGCAGCCCCAGCTTCTGGATTTCCTGGTGCGCGGCCAAGAGGTTGCCCTCGACCCGGTCGGCGATGAAATCGAGCGCGCTGCGGTCGGCGCTCTGCCCTTGCGCACTTAAACGCTGGCCGATCCAGCCCGGCAGTTGCGCGCGTTCGATGTTCGGGATCTCGATGTAGATCGCGGCCTGCTGCAGCGAGGCCACCCACGACGCCTTCGCCGTCTGCCAGTCGAGCTTGGGCAGGGTGATCAGGGTCAGGTTGTCGGGGCTGAGGTCCTTGGCATAGGCCTGCAGCGCGGCGCTGCCGTCCTTGCCAGGTTTGCCGCTCGGGATGCGCAGCTCGATCAGCTTCTTGTCGCCGAACAGCGACAGCGCCTGGTTCGCCGCCAGCAACTCTCCCCATTTGAAGGTGCGCTCGACGGTGAGCACGTCGCGTTCGGTGTGCCCGGCCGCGCGCGCGGCGCGGCGGATCTTGTCCGCCGCTTCCAGCGCCAGCAGGTGCTCGTCGCTGGTGATCACGTACAACGGCGCCAGCCCCTTTGCCAGGTGCGGTTCGAGCGCCTCGGGCCTCAACTGCATGCTGCGCTCACTGCGGCTTCAAGGCCGCCAGGCGGCGCATGATCTGCTGCACCAGGTCGGACTGCATGTCGCGGTACAGCAGCGCTTCTTCGCCTTCCTTGGCCAGCAGGGCTTCCTCGCTGAACGCAAGGTTGCGGCGCAGCGTGATCTCGGTCGGTCCCAGCAACAGGTTGCCGGCGGCGTCGCGCACCTGGAACACCAGCGTGTAGCTGAGCAGGTATTCGCGCACGCGGCCCAGGTTGTTCAGCGACAGGATCGTCTTGTTGCGCGCTTCGGAGATGACCTCGAAGCGCGTCTGCGCATCCTGCGGCTTGCCGGCGATGACGACGCGGTCGCCGGCGCGCAGGTTGCGCTTGAGCTCATTGCCCAGCGGCGAAGTGTCCGAAAACGCCAGGTAGATGCTGGTGAACGGCATGTTGTAGGCGCCGTCGGAACCACGCAGGTGGAAGCCGCAGGCGGACAGCGTGGTGGTCAGGAGCAGCGCCGCACAGGCGCGCGCAACGATAGAAAAGTAATTCGAGGATTGAGCGCGCATGCCTTACACCACGATGTTGACGAGTTTGCCCGGCACGACGATGACCTTCTTCGGCGTGCCTTCGATGAACTTCTGGACCGCTTCCGACGCCAGCGCCGCCGCCTCGATCGACGCCTTGTCGGCATCCTTGGCGACTTTCACGGAACCGCGCAGCTTGCCGTTCACCTGGATCATCATCTCGATCTCGGCCTGCTCCAGCGCTTGCGGGTCGACTTCCGGCCACTGCGCGTCGAGGATGTCGCCGTAGACCTTGGCGAAGCCCAGTTCCTGCCACAGCGCGTGGGTGATGTGCGGCGCGACCGGGTTCAGGATGCGCAGGAAGATCGACAGGCCTTCGGCGATCACCGCGTCGCCCGCAACACCTTCGGCCAGCTTGCTTGACTCGAGCGTGTTGAGCATCTTCATGCAGGCCGACACCACCGTGTTGTACTGGATGCGCTTCAGGTCGTAATCGGCCTGCTGCAGGATCTTGTGCACTTCGCGGCGCAGGGTTTTGTGGGTTTCTTCCAAGGTCCCTTGCTGCTGGCCGGCCAGGGCCGCCGCGATGCGTTCGCGCTGCGCGTAGCCGTAGGCCCAGACGCGGCGCAGGAAGCGGCTTGCGCCTTCGACGCCGCTGTCCGACCATTCCAGGGTCTGCTCAGGCGGCGAAGCGAACATCGTGAACAGGCGCGCGGTGTCGGCGCCGTATTGTTCGATTTGCGCGGCCGGGTCGATGCCGTTGTTCTTCGACTTCGACATCTTCTCGGTGCCGCCGATTTCGACCGGCTGGCCATCGGCTTTCAAGGTTGCGCTCTGCGGGCGGCCCTTGTCGTCGAAGACGAGTTCGACGTCGGCCGGGTTGAACCAGGTTTTTTTACCGGACGCGTCGTCGCGATAATAGGTCTCGTTCAGGACCATGCCCTGGGTCAGCAGGTTCACAAACGGCTCGTCGAATTTCACCAGGCCGAAGTCGCGCATGACCTTGGTCCAGAAGCGCGCGTACAGCAGGTGCATGACGGCGTGCTCGATGCCGCCGATGTACTGGTCCATCGGCATCCAGTAATCGTTGCGCGCGTCGACCATGGCATCGTTCGAGCCCGGCGAGGTATAGCGCATGTAGTACCAGGACGAGTCGATGAAGGTGTCCATCGTGTCGGTCTCGCGGCGTGCAGGCTTGCCGCACTTCGGGCAATCGCACTTGAGGAAGGCTTCGTCCTTGTTCAGCGGGTTGCCGGTGCCGTCCGGGACCAGGTGCTCGGGCAGCACGACCGGCAGGTCGGCTTCCGGCACCGGCACCACGCCACAGTCGGCGCAGTGGATCATCGGGATCGGCGTGCCCCAGTAGCGCTGGCGCGAGATGCCCCAGTCGCGCAGGCGGAAGGTCACCTTCTTGTCGCCCAATTCCTGGGCGGCGAGGTCGCCCGACACGGCGTTGACGGCCGAGGTGTAATCGAGGCCGTCGTACTTGCCCGAATTGATGGTGCGGCCGTGCTCCTTGTCGCCGTACCACTCCTGCCAGCCGTCGAGCGAGTATTCCTTACCTTCGACGTCGACGACCTGCTTGATGGGTAAATCGTATTTTTTGGCGAACTCGAAATCGCGCTCGTCATGGCCCGGCACGCCCATCACGGCGCCGTCGCCATAGGTCATCAGGACGTAGTTGCCGACCCAGACCGGGACCTGCTCGCCGGTGACCGGGTGGGTGACGAAGAGACCCGTCGGCATGCCTTTCTTTTCCATCGTCGCCATGTCGGCTTCGATGACGGAACCGAGTTTGCACTCGGCGATGAAGGCCTGCAGTTCCGGATTGTTTTGAGCCGCGTGCTGGGCGAGCGGATGTTCGGCGGCCACGGCGCAGAAGGTCACGCCCATGATGGTGTCGGCGCGGGTGGTGAAGACGTACAGTTTACCGTCGTTGATCAGCTCACCGGCGTCGTCCATGATCACGTGCGGGAAGGCGAAGCGCACGCCGACCGACTTGCCGATCCAGTTGGTCTGCATGGTGCGCACGCGTTCCGGCCAGCCCGGCAGCTTGTTGTCGACATAGTCGAGCAGCTCGTCGGCGTAATCGGTGATGCGCACGTAATACATCGGGATCTCGCGCTTTTCGATCTGCGCGCCCGAACGCCAGCCCTTGCCGTCGACGACCTGCTCGTTGGCGAGGACGGTCTGGTCGACCGGGTCCCAGTTCACGGTGCCGGTCTTCTGGTAGATGATCCCCTTCTCCAGCATCTTCAGGAACATCCACTGGTTCCACTTGTAGTACTCGGGTTTGCAGGCGGTCATCTCGCGCGACCAGTCGATGGCAAGGCCCATCGACTCCATTTGCCCGCGCATGTGGGCGATGTTCGAATAGGTCCACTCGCTAGGGGGCACGTTGTTCGCCATGGCCGCGTTCTCGGCCGGCATGCCGAAGGCGTCCCAGCCCATCGGCATGAGCACGTTGTAGCCGTTCATCCGCAGGTAGCGGTACATCACGTCGTTGATCGTATAGTTGCGCACATGGCCCATGTGCAGCTTGCCGGATGGGTAAGGCAGCATCGAGCAGGCGTAGTACTTACCCTTCGGGAAACGTGGGTCGTGCTCGACAGCCTTATAGGCATCGATCGACTTCCAGTACGCCTGTGCGGCCTGTTCTACTTCGGCTGGACTATATTTATCTTGCATGATGTTCTGCGGACGGAATGTGGGAGGGTGGAGCAGAACATTATACTGGTTCATCTGGAAAGAGCTGGGGTCAGGTCTGACATTCGGACACGAGCTCAACCACAAATTCAGGCCTGGCCCGGTACACAACTGCGCAATCTCAGCGCTACGAGGCAATCAGCCGCTACCGTTACGGGTATGACACGACCACTCCGACTCGAATTTCCCGGCGCCCTCTACCATGTCACTTCGCGTGGCAACCGGCGTAACCCGATCTACCGGGACGATGGCGATCGCCGCGCCTGGCTGGACATGCTGGGACGGGTGTGCGAACGCCACCACTTCGTCGTCCACAGCTTTTGCCAGATGACCAATCACTACCATTTGCTGATCGAAACGGTGGAGGCGAATCTATCGCAGGGCATGCGCCAACTGAATGGTTTATATACCCAGCGTTTCAATTGGCGCCATGACCTCGTGGGGCACCTGTTTCAAGGGCGCTACAAAGCCATTTTGGTGCAGAAAGAAAGTTACCTTTTAGAACTGTCGCGCTACATCGTCTTGAATCCGCTGCGCGCGAACATGGTGTCGTCCCTGGACGATTGGCGCTGGAGCAGCCATCATTTCATCAGCCAGGACCATCCACCCACTTGGCTCGAGCGCAAATGGCTACTGGGCCGGTTCGGGAATACGCATACGGAGGCCGTTTCCGCTTATCGGGCGTATGTCCTCGCTGGTATTGGCCAAATGAATCCGCTCAGCGCCACTCGCCACCAAATCTTGTTGGGAGACGACGCTTTCGTGTCCGCACACCAGCACTTGCAGCGTTCGGAGGAGCTGGGAGAGACCGTCAGGTCAGAACGGCGGGCAGTGGCGCTTTCCCTCACCGAATATCAAGCCAGGTATCCGGACCGCGACGAAGCGATGGCACGCGCTTATCTGTCGACCGCGTTCACCATGGCGCAGATCGCGGGTGCCTTCGGCGTATCGGCCAAGACAGTCAGCCGGGCACTTGCCGCTTTCGAGAGCCGCAGTTCGGCCTCTAAGGCAGAGGCCGTGTCCGAATGTCAGACCTGACCCCAGCCTTGTGCGGCGAAGCAGCGCCACGCCGGGGCAAGCTGCTCAGCGGCCGCAGTGCGCATAGCTGGTATCGAGCCAGCCGTCGGGCCGGCAGCGTCCGGCCAATACACTGCGTACGCGTGCCAAGCGCAGCTGGTAGGCGTCCGGATTGCGTAGCGGATGAAATTCGTTCGGGGCCTTGATCATGGTGACCAGGCCTGCCATCTCGTCATCGTTCAGTGCCGCCAGGGGCTTGCCCAGGTAGGCCTGGGCGGCGGCCGTCAGCCCCCTCACCTGCCGGCCTTCATGCCGGCCCATGTAGACGGTCGCCGCGTAGAGGGCCAACTGGCGCTCCTTCGATGCGTGGGCGTCGAGCACCAGCGCCATCGTGTCGCGGCCGAGGTCGACCTTCCTGCAGCACTCGAAGGCGGCGCGGTAGAAGCGCTGCAGAGCGCCGCTCACGCCCGTCAGCGGGGCATCGTACAGGAACAGCTCGCGCGCCACAGCCGACGAGATCGTGGCGACACCCTGGCCGTCGGCCAGGCTCAGGCCATGGTGCGTCAGGAAGGTGGGGTCTTCGATTTTCAGCAGGATGGCAAGCTGAAAGGGCGACAGGGGTGCCTCCAGCGTGGCCGGGTGCCGGGCCAGCAGCGTATCGACCGAGGCCGCCGCCCAGCCGGCGACAATGGCGAGGTAGACCAGCAGCGTCGCCAGCAGCGCGAGCAATGTCTTCCCGAGCCGCCTCATGACGCGGCGGCGAGCACCGGATACGGCGCATGGCGTCCAGTTCGCGCAGGAAGTCGCGCTCCAGGTAGTGCGGGATCTTGTCGTACTCGGCCAGCACGCGGGCGGGAAATGCATCGTGCTCGTGCCATTGTTCGGGAGATGGAAAGAAGATCGTCGGCGGTCATGGCCAGGTCGGCGAAGTGGTGATTAATGGCTGAGCTCGCGCCAAGGCGGAAGTCCGAATGTCGGACCTGACCCCAGCTGTTTTTTAGCGCAGCACCAGTTCCAGCGCCGGCTTTTCGCCGTAGTCTTCGTAGCGTTCGTTGATGCCGCCGACGCAGAACACGATTTCGTCGATCAGGTCCGGCAGGCGCGAGCGCAAGGCGGCGCTGTCGGTGATGACGATTTCCAGGACTTCGTTCGGCTGGAGCCGGAACTTGGTCATGTTTTCTTCGTCGCGCAGGTAGCTCAGGCAATCGACCCAGGTGTCGATGGTGTCGCCCGAGACCGTGTGAAAGCCGAAAGCGCGGCGGCTCTCGGCGAGAAAAGTCGCTTCGTTGACGATCGCCGTGCCGTTCAGTTCTGCCACTGCCATTCGGTTACCCCTTTAAGGACAGGACGTCCTGCATGTCGTACAGGCCGTTCGCCTTGGCGGCGATGAAGCGCGCGCCGCGCAGCGCGCCGTGCGCGTACGTAACCCGGCTGCTCGATTTATGGGTGATCTCGATGCGTTCGCCGGTGCCGGCGAACAGCACCGTGTGGTCGCCGACGATGTCGCCGCCGCGCACGGTGGCAAAGCCGATCGTCGACGGATCGCGTTCGCCGGTGACGCCTTCGCGTCCGTAGACCGCGCATTCCTTCAGGTCGCGCCCGAGGGCGTCGGCGATCACTTCGCCCATCTTGAGGGCGGTGCCGGACGGCGCGTCGACCTTGTGGCGATGGTGCGCCTCGATGATCTCGATGTCGTAGCCTTCGGCAAAACTCTTGGCGGCCAGTTCCAGCAGTTTCAGGGTGACGTTCACGCCCACACTCATGTTCGGCGCGAAGACCACCGCGATTTTTTCGGCGGCGGCGGCGATCGCCGCCTTGCCCGCGTCGTCGAAACCGGTGGTGCCGATCACGATGTTTATCCCGTTCGCGGCGCACCAGGCCAGGTGCTCGAGCGTGCCTTCAGGGCGCGTGAAATCGATCAGGCAGTCGGCGTTCGCCAGCGCGCGCGCCAGGTCCGACTCGATCGTCACGCCGGTGAGCTGGCCCGAGAAGGCGCCGGCGTCATGACCGATGAAGGGAGAGGCTGCGACATCGAGGGCGCCGGCGAGCACGGTATCGGGTGCCGCGCCGATCGCCTCGATCAGCATGCGGCCCATGCGCCCACTGGCGCCGGCAACCGCGATCTTCAATTGCGTCATGACAGTCTTAAGGCGTGTTGGTGGAGGTGGCCGGGGTGGCCGCCGTCGACGGCTCGACCGGGCGCGAGTTGGCGGCGGCGTCGGCTTTCTTGGCGTCCTTGGCGACGTTCTTGATCGGACCGGCGAGGCGGGCGATGTATTCGCGCTCGGTCGGCAGGTTGCCGCCTTCGAAGCGTTCGACCACGTCATCCTTGAAGAAGATGCTGACGCGGCTGGTGGTCAGCTCGCCATTGCCGCGTGCCAGGTAGAACGGGAAGTCCCAGCGGTCGGCATGGAACATGTCCATCAGCAGCGGCGTGCCGAGCAGGAAGCGTACCTGTTCGCGGGTTTGGCCCACTTTCAGCTGGTCCAGCATTTCTTGCGAAACGAAATTGCCTTGCTGGATGTCCGGGCGATACGGCGAGAAGATCCACAGGAATTTCTGCAGCTTCGTGCTTTGCGTCGTTTGCGCACCGGCATTGGCCAGCGAGGCCGCGCGGCCGGCATCCGATTCCAGCGACGCGGCCGAGGTATTCACCGGCGCAGCCGGCTGGGTCTGGTTGCGCCACGACGCGCAGCCGGACAAAACCAGCGTGCAGGCAAGGCCTGCGGCGAGCGCGGCCCGGGCACGGGAAAGACGAACTGCGCGATGGACAACGGCATCAAAGAGACGCATAGGTAACCTCAAAACGTTTAAGCGGGAGCTTCCAAAACGCTATATCATAAAGCACTCCGCCCATCTACGAGTAACAAACATGAGTAACAGTCCCACCGACCTGAAGGCGAGCGGCCTGAAGGCGACCCTGCCGCGCCTGAAGATCCTCGAAATTTTCCAGAACAGCGAAGTGCGGCACCTGACGGCGGAAGACGTCTACAAAATCCTGCTGGCCGAGAACATGGACGTCGGCCTGGCCACCGTGTACCGGGTTCTGACCCAGTTCGAGCAGGCCGGCCTGCTCAACCGCAACCACTTCGAAACCGGCAAGGCGATCTACGAACTGAACGCCGGCTCGCACCACGATCACCTGGTCTGCCTCGATTGCGGCCATGTCGAGGAATTCTTCGACGAAGAGATCGAATCGCGCCAGAACCGGATCGCCGCCGAACGCGGCTTCAAAATCGCCGAGCACGCGCTGGCGATCTACGGCCATTGCATCAAGCCGGCCTGCCCGCACCGCGGCGGCACCTGAGCAAGCAGTTCGAATGAACAACGGCGCCCTGGGCGCCGTTGTGCGTTTACGAGTGGCTCAAGGCATTCGACAGCAATTTCGCCGTGATGTCGACAATCGGAATTACCCGTTCGTACGCCATCCGCGTCGGTCCGATGACGCCCAGCGTGCCGACGATCTTGCCGTTGACTTCGTAGGGCGCGGTGACCACGCTCATTTCGTCCATCGGCACCAGTTTCGATTCGCCGCCGATAAAAATCTGCACGCCGCCGGCCTTGCTCGACATGTCGAGCAGCTGCATCAAGCCGGTCTTTTGCTCGAACATCTCGAACATCTGGCGCAGCGACGTCATGTTCGACGACAGGTCGGACACCGACAGCAGGTTGCGCTCGCCGGAAATCACCATCTCGTCCCCGCCCGCAGCCATCTCGCTGCCGGCCTCGACGGCCGTTTGCATGAGGCCGCCGATGTCTTCCTGCAACTGGCGCAATTCGCCCGTCAGGCGCGCGCGTACCGCATCGAAGGTGAGGCCGGCGAAATTCTGGTTCAGGTAGTTGGCCGACTGGATCAGCTGGGACGGCGTGTAGTCGAGTTCGGTGAGCAGCAGGCGGTTCTGGACGTCGCCGCGCGGGTCGACGATGACGAGCAGGATGCGCTTTTCGGACAGGCGCAGGAATTCGATCTGCTGGAACACGGACTCGCGGCGCGGGCTTTGCACGACGCCGGCGAATTGCGTCAGCGAGGACAGCATCTGGGCCGCGTTGGCGATCAGTTTTTGCGGCTGCTGGCTGGGCAGGTGCATGCGCCCGGCGTCGACGCCGTGCTGGCCGTCGAGGTGCTGCACCGTCAGCAGGGTGTCGACGAACAGGCGGTAGCCGCGCGGCGTCGGCACCCGGCCGGCCGAGGTATGGGGACTGGCGACATAGCCCATTTCCTCGAGGTCGGCCATGATGTTGCGGATCGTCGCCGGGGACAGGTCGAGGCCGGAAATTTTCGACAGCGCACGCGACCCGACCGGCTGGCCGTCGGCAATATAGCGCTCGACGAGGGCTTTCAGCAGGGTTTGGGCTCGGGGTTCAAGTTGCATGGGGAGTGGTGGCGCGCAGAATGGTTGCGCATCTATTATGCACCCTCGGACGCGCCCTGCGGGTCCGTTCGATGCCTCAAGCGTGTTCGCGCTTGAGCCAGTCAAGTAATCCATCCATGCCGGCGACGATCGCGTCCGGCGCGACGCCTTCGTCCAGGTGGCGCCGGCTGGCGGTGCGGTTCATCCAGACCGCGCGCAGCCCGGCGCGCTGGGCGCCCTGCACGTCGAGCAGCAAGTCGTCACCCACGTGTACCGTTTCCTCGGGCGTCACGCCGAGCGCGGCGCAGGCCGCGTGGAAGATCGACGCGTCCGGCTTGGCGCGTCCGAAACTGGGCGCGGCCACCGAGGCGTGGAAATGGTGGGCCAGGCCGATGGTCTGCAAATCGGCATTCCCGTTGGTGACCGAACCGACCAGCACCCGCCCTTTCAGGCGCAATAAACCAGGCAGCACGTCGTCGTAGGGAATCACGGCGTTGCGCGCGGCAAAGAATTCCGTCATCGCCAGTTCGACCTTGTCCGCGTCTTCGCCGGCTTGCTCGAAGGCGGCGATCAGGCCGGCCCGGCGCAGCGCGCCAAGGTCGAGCTGGAATTCGGGACGGCGCGCCAGCAGCGCCAGGCGCGCCTGGCGCAGGCTGTCGATGGAAAAGCGCTCGGTCACGCGCGGCGCGTTGTTGGCAAGCCACGTGAACAGGGTTTGCTCGGCCTGCACGATGACGGGCGCGATCGGCCACAGCGTGTCGTCGAGGTCGAACAGGATGGCTTTGGGCCAGGGGCGGCGGTAGGAGGGCTTCATCGCAGGCGGTCGTGGGAGTCAGCCAAGCATAGCGAGGCCAGCGGCGAAATGCAAACGTGCGGGCCGGTTACAGGGTGATACAAAGCCTAATGAGCCGGCCCCTTGTCAAATGCTCTAAAATGATGGGCAAACTTCTACCATGCGGTCGGGCGCCTTTCCCTTGCGCGCCCTGCCCCTCCCCTTTTTTGGAGAAATTATGATTCGTTCCCCCCTGCGCGCCGGCATCGCGCTGGCATGCGCGCTCAGCCTGTCCGCCTGCGGCGGCGGTAGCGGCGACGTCTACGTCGGCGGCTCGGCGCTCGGCGTGACCAAGCCCGGCCTGGTCCTGACGAACAATGGCGGCGACGATCTTGCCGTTCCCATCTCGGGCAGCTTCTTCTTCGCCACCCGCGTCGAAACGGATGCCGGCTTCGACGTCAAGGTGAAAAGCGTACCGCCGAATGTGGACGGCATCGCCAACTGCGTCGTGAGCGGCGGTACCGGCAAGGCGGTCTTCAATATCACCAGCGTGGTGGTCCGCTGCACGATTCGCACCCACGCGTTGGGCGGCAATGTCATCGGCCTGAACGGCGCGACCGGCCTGGTGCTCGTGAACGGTGCCGACCGCAAGGAAATCGTGCCGAGCGGCGCCAACCCGCAAGCCTTTGCCATGGCGCCGGTGTCGGAAGATTCGCCATATGGCATCAGCATCCTGAAGCAGCCGGATGGCCGTAGCTGCGCGGTCGAAGGCGCGAGCGGCTTCATGCGCGACACCGACATCGCCAGCATCGTCGTGCGCTGCGTCTAATCATTCGTGGAGAACAAGTTGAAGAAATCTATCCTGGCGCTGTGCGCCTTCAGCCTGGCGGCCAGCCTTGCCGCCTGCGGTGGCGGTACGTCGAGCTACACGGTGGGCGGCACCGTCAGCGGCCTGCAGTATGGCCCGCTGGTCCTGCTCACCAATGGCATGGAAGTGTCGCTGCAGCCGAAACCGGATGCGAGCGGCAATCCGACGGTCATCACCTACGCATTCCCGAAGCAGCTCGACTATGGCGAAGCCTATGCCGTCACGCTGAAAAAGATCGGCACCGACAGCAGCGGCAACCCGACGTACCAGCAGCCGCCGCACCAGGTGTGCGGCCCCTCGTCCGACCCGACCAGCCGTACCGCCGAGACCGCAGGACGCCTGTCGGTGATCAATGCCTCCTTCGTCTGCGACCTGGCCAGCCACGCCATCGGCGGCACGATCGAAGGCCTGACCGCCGACGGCCTGAAACTGACGAACGGCAGCAACCCCAACATCGTCGTCGCAGCCAAGGACACCACCACCGGCGCCTACCCGACGATCTTCCTGTTCCCGGATCCCGTGGTCTACAACCAGAGCTATGGCGTGACGGTGCTGGAGCAGCCTACCGGCCAGACCTGCACGGTCAGCAACGGTAGCGGCATCATGGGCGACGACCCGATCGGAACGATCGCGGTGAAGTGCGTTGCGAAGCCGACCTGAAGCGAACTGAGCGAGACATTCACGTACAGCATGTCGATCATTCCAAAAGAAAATTAGACGTATATGCTGTAGTGCAGCATAATGCACTTGTCTCCTCCAACTCTCCTCAGAAAAGAATTGGATTTAGCCCGCCCGCAAAGGCGGGCTTTTTTTTGCCCGCGTGGTTCAGCCGAACTTGGTGGCGGCGGGGAGACGCTTGCCGATGACCTTCACGACCGCCATTTTCTCGCTGCCGACCGAGACCTGCGCATCGGCGCGCACCTGCGCCTTGTAGCTCTCGGCGTTGGCGTAGGTGCTGATGCCAGCGACCAGGGCGGCGACCAGGAACAGCGATTCCATGTGCTTGAGGACGTTCATGTTGTACTCCCTTCGGTGAGATGATCCGCCGTTGCGGCTTTCGATGGGAGTACTTTAGCAATCGCCCCGCATGCCATCCACCGGCCTGCGACGAACGGCACAAAGCGCACGACGAAGCGCGCCACGGCGCGATCAAGGCGCGATCAAGGTCAAATACAAGCGTTTGTGCGCTGCGGCACAGATGGCGTGCGCGCCCCGCGCGCTAGGGGACTAGGCTGGCTTGAGCAGATTGGCCAGCGCCACATACTGCTCGAGGCTGACATTCTCCGGCCGCACGCCCGGATCGATGCCGGCCTCTTGCAGCTGGGCTTCGGTGAACATGCCGGACACGCAGTTGCGGATCACCTTGCGCCGCTGCGAGAAGGCCTTTTGCACGACGGCCGACAGGGTCGGACCGTCGACGGCGAGTTTCCTGCGGGTCGGCAACATGCGCACGATGGCCGACTCGACTTTCGGCGGCGGATCGAACGCCGTCGGCGGCACGATGAACATCAGCGACATGTCGTAGCGCCATTGCAGCATCACCGACAGGCGGCCATAGGCCTTGGTGCCGGGCTCGGCCACCATGCGCTCGACCACTTCCTTTTGCAGCATGAAATGCTGGTCCTCGACCAGGTGCGCGAACTCGGCCAAGTGGAACAGCAGCGGGCTCGAGATGTTGTACGGCAAGTTGCCGACGATGCGCAGCTTCTGCCCTTCCGGCACCGGAATCGACGCGTAATCGAATTTCAGGGCGTCGCCCGAGTGGATCGTGAGCTTTTCGCGCGGATAGGCTTTTTCGAGACGCGCCACCAGGTCGCGGTCGAGTTCGACCACATGCATGTGGTCGAGTTGTTTCAACAGCAGCGCCGTCATCGCCGCCAGGCCCGGGCCGATCTCGACCATCGCCTCGCCACGCTGCGGGTTGATGGCGTCGATGATATTGGTCAGGACCTGGTTATCGGTCAGGAAGTTCTGGCCGAAGCGCTTGCGTGCAACGTGTTTCATTGAATCTTTCGTAAATGGTGTGCCATGTTCATGGCGGCGCGGATCGCTTCTTCCATGCTGCCGCAGTCGGCCAGCCCCAGTCCCTGCGCCGCCAGGTCGAGCGCGGTGCCATGGTCGACCGAGGTGCGGATCAGCGGCAGGCCGAGCGTGACGTTGATGCCGCGGCCAAAGGTGGCGTGCTTGAGCACCGGCAGCCCCTGGTCGTGGTACATGGCGAGCACGCAATCGGCGTCGTGCAGGTATTTGGGCTGGAACAGCGTATCGGCCGGATACGGGCCGCGCGCGTCGATGCCGCGCGCCTGCGCCGCCGCCAGGGCAGGCCCGATGACCTCGATTTCCTCGCGTCCCAGGTAGCCGTTTTCGCCCGCATGCGGGTTCAGGCCGGTGACCAGGATGCGCGGAAAAGCGATGCCGAATTTATTCTTCAGGTCGGCGTGCAGGATGTCCAGCACCTGCGCCAGCCCTTCCTGCGTGATCGCGCCCGGGACGTCTTTCAAGGGCAAATGGGTGGTGGCCAGCGCCACCCGCAAGTAGGGCTGGTCCCCGGCCGGCTGCCCGGCCAGCATCATCACGACTTGCGGCGTGCGTGTTTTTTCGGCCAGGTATTCGGTGTGCCCCGAAAAGGCGACGCCGGCCTCGTTGATCGTGCTCTTTTGCAGGGGCGCGGTGACGATCGCGTCGAACCAGCCCGCCCGCACCCCTTCGAGCGCGAGGTCGAGGGTGGCGAGGACGGCGCGGCCGTTCTCCTTGTCGAGCACACCCGGCACGACGTGGGCGGCCAGCGGCACGTCGATGACGGCGATGCGCTCGCGGCCGAAATGCGGCAGGCCGCCGTTGCGCAGCGCCTGGATCGACAGCGCCGCCAGGCGGATGCTGGGGTCGATCAGGCTGGCGGTGAGCGCCAGGAAGGCGGCGTCGCCGACCAGCACGCAGTTGGCCTGGTCGCGCAGCGCCCAGGCCGCGCGGATCGAGATCTCCGGCCCGATACCGGCCGGCTCGCCGACGGTGAGCGCCAGGGTCGGGCGCACTGCCTGCGAGCCCACTGCCTTATGCCTCCTCGCGGTACTCGACGTAGGCGCGGTCGCGCACTTCGCGCGCCCAGTCCTCGACCGCTTCGCCGAGCTTGCGCTCGCGGATCACCATGCGTGCGCGCTGGCGTTCCTTTTCCTTGGTCTGGTCTTCGCTCTTGCGCTCGAGGACCTGGATCAGGTGGAAACCGAACGACGACTCGACCACGTCCGACACCTCGCCCGGCTTCAACGCGGTCATGGCGGAGACGAATTCCGGCGGCATCGCCTCCATGTCTTCCTGCGCCAGCCAGCCCAGGTCGCCGCCCTTGGCCGCGGTGCTGTCCTGGCCGTTCTGGCGCGCCAGGTCTTCGAAGGTGGCGCTCTTGGCCTGGATGCGGGCGCGCAGGTCGGCCAGCTTGGCCTTCACTTGCGCGGCCGGCATCGCCGGCGTGGCCTTGATCAGGATGTGACGCGCGCGGGTCTGCTGGACCATGGCCTGGACCGGCTCCTGGGCCAGCGCACGCTTGTCGATCAGCTTGATGATGTAGAAACCGGTATTGCTCTTGATGACAGGCGTGACCTGGCCCGGGCTGAGTTTGCGCAGCGGGTCGGCGATCAGCGGCGGCAGGCGGTCCGGATCGCGCCAGCCGATGGCGCCGCCCTTGAGCGCGTCGGGCGCGTCGGAATAGGTGGCGGCGATCTTGGCGAAATCGGCGCCGGTACGCAGCTGGCGCGCGACTTCGTCGGCACGCGCGCGGCGCGCGGCGATTTGCTCGGGCGTGGCGTTGGCCGGGATGCCGACCAGGATCTGGGCGATGTCCATTTCGACCTTCTCGGCCGCGGCGGCTTTTTCGGCGGCCAGGTAGGTGTCGATTTCGGCGTCCGAGACCTGGATCTTGGCGTCGACCTCGTGCTCGCGCAGGCGCTGCAGCATGATTTCGCTACGGATCTCTTCGCGGAAGGCGGCGAAGGTCAGCCCTTCTTTTTCCATCTGGTTGCGCATGGCCTGGAGCGACATCTTCTGGCCTTCGGCGATGCGGCCGATGGCGGCGTCGAGCTCGCGGTCGGAAACGCGCACGCCCATCTCCTTGGCCATTTGCAGCTGGGAGCGTTCGACGATCATCGCTTCGATGACCTGGCGCTCGATGTCCGCCTGCGGCGGGAGCTGGGTGTTCTGGGCGCGCAGGCGCTGCACGATCTGGGCGACGCGGCCGCGCACTTCGTTCCTGGTGATGACCTCGTCGTTGACGACGACCCGGATCGAATCGATGACGTTGGCGCTGCTCGAGGCCGGCGGCAGGAAACCGCTGCCGGGCTGGCTGGCAGCCGCGGGCGCCGCAGTGGCGGCCCCTTTTGCCGCCTGGGCCAGGGCGGCGTTGGCCGTGACCGCGCACAGCAGCGCTGCTGCGAGCTTAAAGTGATGCAAACGGGTAGTACGCATAGTCTGGGAAGCACTCATTCAGGTCAAAAATCATCCATGGTCCAGGTCAGGGACGGCCGACGTTTCCGTTCAGCCGGGTGTAGCCGGGAATACTCTTGTAAAACGACTCCAGCGGGTTGCCCAGCCCGAGGCGCGACAGGCCATTGAGCTCGAGCTGGAAGAACGACGAGGTCGAGGTGTTCTGGGCCGCCGTCACGAAGCGCTGCGCGCCCATGCGGAAGATCCAGCAATCGGCCTTGTACTCGAGACCGATCAGGCTCTCGAGCACCTTGTGGTCGCGCAGCGAATAGCTGACGCGGCCAACGCCGAACCAGCGCGTCGACAGCGGCCACTGGGCCGACACATCGGCATTGCGGAAGCTGTCGCGCACGTAGCGGTACTCGGCATTGAGCACCTTCAACGGTCCCGGCACCCAGCGTACGCCATGGTTCTGGGCATACACGCTCTTGCCGGTCGCGTCATATTGTACGCTGCTGTCGAAGTTCCAGTTGTTGATGATGCGGCCCGATGCCGCCAGCAGCAAATCGGAGCGTCCCGTTCCCGGACCGCCCGCCTTGCGTCCGACACGCGGCTCGCTGAAATAGAAACGCTGGGCGATGGCCATGCGCAGGCGCTCGGCGCCGTCGGCTTCGATGAAGCGCGACACCAATGCCGCCGTCACCTGGTTCGCGTCCGAGACCCGGTCGCCGCCGATGTAGCGGTTTTCGGTGAACAGCTGGGCATAGCTGAAGCCCGTCTCCGCGGTATCGAACAGCGGGAAGTCGTCCTGGTTCTTGTAGGGCGTCTTCACGTAGAACAGGCGCGGCTCCAGGGTCTGGGTCAAGGCGCTGCCGAACAGGTTTGCGTCGCGCTCGAACACCATGCCGCTGTCGACCGAGAAGATCGGCAGCGTGCGCGACAGGTTGTCCGGGCTCCCCGCCACGCTGTCCAGGCTGTACTTGGTCGCATGCAGCATCAGCTTGGGCGTGACGTAATAGCCGGGGCGGACGAACGGATAGCTGACCTGGCTCAGCGCCAGCAGGCGGTTGCCGCTGAACGTCGGATGCGAGAAGCGCGTCGCCTCGGCGTCGAACGCCCAGTCGAAGCCCTTGACGTCATAGCGGCCGGTGTGAAAATTAATTTGCGGCAGGCGGTCGAAGGGACGCGGGATCGCCAGCGCGGGATTGGCCACCGCCGCCGGTTCCTGCAGCACCTGGATGTTCTGGGCGCGGGCGCTCAAGCTCCAGTACGGGGTGTTATAGGCAGTGGCCACTTCCCGGATCAGCTGGCGCTCGGCGCTGGTGGCGACCGTGGGCGAAAAATCGCTCGGGTATTCGTCGTCCGAGGCGCCGTGCAGGTTCCAGCCATAGGTCCAGCCCGGGGCCAGCGTCTGGTTATGGGTCGAATCGATGCGCCAGCGGTCGGTCCGGGTGATGCGGTCGTCGCGCAGGCCTTCGAGATGGGTCTCGCCGCCGTACGGGCCGCGCGCCGTTTCGCCGATGTAGCGGGCGGTGGCGCCCAGCTGCAGGCCGCGGTCGAACATCATGCGCGGGAAGACCGTCAGGTCGCGGTTCGGCGCGATGTTGAAGTAGTACGGCACCATGAGCTCGGACTTGCCCTTCGAGCCGAAGCCGATGGTGGCCGGCAGCCAGCCCGAGCGGCGCGCGCCCGAGAGCGAGAACGACAGCGCCGGCGTGCCCAGGATCGGCACATCCTTGAAATAGATGATGGTCTTGCCGGCGGTGCCGACGTCGCGCCCCGAATCGAGGCGCAGCGTGCTCGCCTTCAGGTACCAGTCGGGATTCGGTCCTTCGCAGGTGCTGTAGGTGCCGTCCTGGACCAGCGCTTCGTTCTCGCCCAGGAAATCGATGCGGTCGGCGCGGCCTTGCGCATTGTTCATCTGCAGCTTGTAGGTCGGATTGGTCACGTAGCCGCGCCCGGTCGACATGTTCAGCTGCAGGGTATCGCCCTGGTAGCGGTCGCCGAAGCGCCACATGTCGACGTGGCCGCTGGCCGTGACTTCGTCTTCGACTAGCCGGTAGCAGGCGGTGTCGGAAGTCAGCTTGGTCTGGCCACGGGTGATTTCCACGTCGCGCGCGAGATTGAGTTCGCGGTCGGGACGGCCGCCGATCTCCTCGGCGCGTACGGTGACGGGAAGCTCTTGTTCGTCGGCATGGGGCGCAGCCGGCGCAACTTGCGCATGCAAGGGCCCCGAGGCCACGGTGACGAGGGCGGACAAGGCAAATGCCCGCCGCCGCGGGAATGGTAGGGCCGTAAACCAGCTCATGGAATCTGTGGCTGCACCATAAAGGGCGATTTTTTGGATTGAATCCCTTATTATATGGGAATTGGTGCGACACGTTCGCCTACGACGCCGGTTACCGGCAATGCTTCAAATCAGGTGATGGTGGCATAAGCCGTTGATTTTTAACGGAAAACGCCAAAACCTTAGACCGCAAATATTTCTACAGATGGTTCGATACGACTCAACAGGAGAGCAGGCGCAAGCCCGCAAAACCTGTTTTGTCAGCTATGGGACCTGGTGAAACACTGTAGAACTGTTGTCGAAACGCAACGGAGGATGTTTTTATGAGTGACTTTTTGGCACACGTCAAAAGGGTGTTCGTGGACGACATGCGTGATTCCGTCGTTCCATTTGTGGCGTTCTACAAATGGGTACAACGCGAGTCTAAACGTCCGTCTCCATAACGTAATTGCTCTGTAATCACACCCAACGCCACTGATACCACAAGGTATCTAAGTGTCAAGTGGTCTACAAGCGGCATCCGCCGCATCTTCAAAAAAAAAAATCGTGGGCGTAAGCTCTTCGATATCTTGTCATGCATGGCTCTCTCTCTTGAGGTCCAACGCCATGACCGAGCGCACGACCGCTCGTCACCTACTCGAACACGCGTCACTGGCAACGGTGGGGTGTGAAGCTTCGATGACAATGTACCCCCGAAAATTCGGTGTCCAAACGCGCGAGCGGTTGGGCAGAAACTGCCAGCAGCGAAGGCGGTCAAGGGGCTAGGTGAGTGCTGCATGGGTAATGTAATGTGAACCATCGCTTGAACCCTCGTAAATATAGATAGGCGAAAGCTGCTTGCTTCATCGCGCCTAAACCAAAAGGTACGTGATCGGTTGTCCTCGTCAATTCTGAGGCCACGTCGTCATTTGATCACCGGGGGAGAGATGGGCCCTAAACAGTTAGTCGCGCCGAAGTCTGTCGCGTCGATATCGATGGGAACGTGGTAAGCCCGATTCTCTGCCATCTTCAAGGTTCCGAGGAAGGCAAGCAACCCGCAAGGGAAGCTGTTGGGGAAGCGGGTATGGGAGGATGGAAAAAGCGAATGCCGGGTTGTAACGACACGGATAGGGATTCGAGATTTGTCCCAGCTTGAAAGGGCGCAGACTTCCATCAGGTGCAAAAGTCGCTATGCGATCTGAAATATCTCCAAAACGATAATCTATCAACGACCCAGAGGGACGCCACTCGTCCCTAAGGGGAGGAGTGTGCTCTCGACGGGTCATACTTGACGAGGTACAGCATGAGAGTAACCGGCAACGGTTCTGCGTCCTCGCACGAACTTTCCGAATGGGCCGCCATCGACTGGCAGCTTGTTCAAAAGAACGTGAGAGCTATGCAGTATCGCTTAACGAAGGCTACACAGGAAGGCAACTGGCGCAGGGTGAAAGCCCTGCAACGGTGGCTGACCCACTCGTTTTGTGCGAAAGCACTGGCAGTTAGACGGGTGACAGAAAATCAAGGCAAACGGACTGCTGGCGTAGATCGGGAAATCTGGGACACGCCGCAGCAGAAATTCACTGCAATTGCCCGGTTGAAGAATCAAGGCTATAGGCCCCTGCCACTACGGAGGGTCTATATTCCCAAGGCCAATGGGAAGGAACGCCCATTGGGCATCCCGACTATGCGCGATCGAGCTATGCAAGCCCTGCATTATCTTGCGCTTGATCCGGTCTTGGAAACGCAGAGCGATCCGAACTCGTACGGGTTCAGGAAACATCGATCACCGGCCGACGCAATGTCGCAACTTCGGGTGGTCCTGTGCGACAAACTCAAGAAAAGCGATCGAAAACATCAAGACAGGAACTCCGAAGCTGGGGCACCTAAATGGGTATTAGAGGCTGACATTGAAGGATTTTTCGACAATATCAATCACGACTGGATGATCGACAACGTCCCTATGGACAAGTCGATCCTGCGGAAATGGCTGAAGTCCGGGGTAGTTGACCGGGGGCAACTGATGGGCACAGAAGCAGGGACGCCGCAGGGTGGCATTATCAGCCCTGCACTAGCAAACTGGACGCTCAATGGCCTCGAATCGGAACTGAAGGCGCACTTCGTGGCCAAATTCAAGACCAAGAAAGCCAAAGAGTTGAAAGTACACGTGGTCCGGTATGCAGACGACTTTATCGTCACCGGCAGATCGAGAGAACTGCTGGAACAGGAAGTCGTACCTTGGGTAAAAGAGTTCTTGGCGGTTAGGGGACTCCGGTTATCCGAAGCGAAAACGAAAATCGTGCATATCGACGATGGGTTCGACTTCCTGGGTTGGAATCACCGGAAGTACTCGGGGAAACTGATCAACAAGCCAAGTAAAAAGAATGCGAACGCCTTCTATGAAAAGCTCAGGAACATCATCGACGACAACATGACGGCAAAGCAGGCGAATCTCATTCGCCTGCTCAACCCGATGCTACGGGGCTGGGCGCAGTATCACCGGTGCGTCTCGGCCAAAGAAGCGTTCTCACGCATGGGGTGGCAGCTGTACTGGCGGCTATTCCGATGGGCTCTACGCAGACACCCTAACAAGAACCGCGCCTGGATACGCCAGAGGTACTGGCACCCGGTCGGCGACACCAAGGTATTTGCAGCAGAAATCACACATGAGGATGGCAGCAAGGGGTTAGCAGAGTTGTACTCTTTACCAAGTACGGCTATTGAGTATCACAAGAAAATCGCGGGGGATCATCACCCCTACGATCCGGCAAGCGAAGCGAGGTGGGAAGTGCTCAGGCAGAAACGGATGGAGAACAACGTTCGTTATTCCAAGCAGGTTGCGACCCTCTTCATGCAGCAACAAGGCTTGTGCGCTCACTGCAAAATCGAGATGGACATGGACACCGGATGGCATGATCACCACATAGAGTATCGTGTGGCAGGAGGCTCCGACGCCCTGCGAAATCGCGTATTATTGCACCCAAACTGCCATACACAAGTGCATAGCCAAAATTTGAAAATTGTTAAGCCGGTTCCTGAATAGGAACTTCAATTGTGCTTGAGCCGTGTGCGGCGAAAGTCGCAAGCACGGTTCTTAGGGGGGAGTGGTTCAGTAATGAACTGCTCCTACCCTACCCCTCCTCAACCGGTTTTACCTGGACGCTTCATGTCTTCTCTGTATCAAAACTCCCCCACTTCCGCCGAGCAGGACGCGCGCCTGGCGCTCCTTACCGAATGGCTCAGCTCGCTTGACCTGGTGGAAGTCGGTTCGCGCCGTCCAGCCTCGTCCGATGCGAGCTTCCGCCGCTACTTCCGTCTCGATGTGGCACCAACGCTACGCGCCAAACTCGGCAACACCCTGATCGCGATGGACGCACCGCCCGAGCGCGAAAACGTGCCGGCCTTTATCCACGTCGCCGGCCTGCTGCAGGAAGCCGGCGTCACGGTGCCGGCGATCGTCGCGCGCGATGTCGAGCGCGGCTTCCTGCTGCTGTCCGACCTCGGCACCACCACTTACCTGGCGCGCCTGGATGTCGACAACGCCGCCTTCATGTACTCGAGCGCGGTCGACGCCCTGATCAAGTTCCAGCTCACCAGCCAGCCGGGCGTGCTGCCCGAGTTCGACCGCAGCTTCGTGCTGCGCGAGATGAACCTGTTCCCGGAATGGTTCATCCAGCGTCACCTGGGCATCACCCTGACCGAGGCCCAGCAGGTGCAGCTCGACAAGGTGTTCGAGACGATCGCCTCGACCGTGCTGGCGCAGCAGCAGGTCTTCATGCACCGCGACTTCCATTCGCGTAACCTGATGTTCCTCGACCAGGGCAACCCGGGCGTGCTCGACTTCCAGGACGCCGTCTACGGCCCGATTACCTACGATCTCGGCTCGCTCATGCGCGACGCCTATATCCAGTGGGACGAAGAGATCGTGCTCGACTGGGTGGTGCGCTACTGGCAAAGCGCCAAGCAGGTCGGCCTGCCGGTCAATCCCGACATCGACGCCTTCTACCGCGACTTCGAATTCACAGCCCTGCAGCGCCACCTGAAAATCCTCGGGATCTTCTGCCGCCTGAACTACCGCGACGGCAAGGCGATCTACATGGGCGACCTGCCGACCGTGATGGACTACGTGCGCAAGACCGCCAACCGGTATACCGAACTCAAGCCCCTGATCCGCCTGCTCGACGCGTTCGAGGACAAGGCACCGCAGGTCGGCTACACCTTCTGAGTTCATTTTTAGAGACGCCCATGAAAGCCATGATTTTCGCCGCCGGCCGCGGTGAGCGCATGCGTCCCTTGACGGACACCTGCCCGAAACCCCTGCTCAAGGTGCGCGGCCGTCCGCTCATCACCTGGCATGTCGTCAACCTGGTGCGCGCGGGCCTGACCGACATCGTCATCAACCATTCGCACCTCGGCCACATGATCGAGGAAGAACTGGGCGACGGCAGCCAGTATGGCGCGCGCATCGTCTACTCGCACGAACCGACCCCGCTGGAAACGGCAGGCGGCATTGCCAACGCGCTGCACCTGCTGGGCGACGAACCCTTCCTGGCGGTGTCGGGCGACATCTACGCGCCCTATTTCGACTTCGCCCAGGCGCTTGAAGCGCTGCCGGACAACGACATGCTGGGCCAGCCGATCCCGGCCGACCAGCGCGACATCGCCTGGCTCTACCTGACCCCGAACCCGTGGCACAACCCCGCGGGCGACTTCGCGCTCGACCTGTACACGCTGGCCAACGAGGGCGATCCGAAGTGGAACTTCGCCGGCATCGGCGTGTATCGCCCCGAAATGTTCGACGGCGTCAAGGCCGGCGACTTCCTCAAGTTTGGCCCCCTGATGCGCAAGTTCATCGAGCAAAAGCGCGTCGGCGGCGAGATCTATCACGGCCCCTGGGTCAATGTCGGCACCGTCGAACAGCTCGAAGAACTCAATGCCCCCCTGGCCAAGAGGGCCGGCGCGTGAACCCGTTCGCCGCGCGCCGCGCACGCCTGGCCGCCAGCATGGAACCGGGCGCGCTGGCGGTGCTGGCGACCGCGCCCGAAGTGGCGCGCAACAGCGACACCGACTACCCCTACCGCCACGACAGCTATTTTTACTATCTGACCGGTTTCACCGAGCCGGAAAGCGTGCTGGTGCTGGTGGCCGCGCAGGGCGACACCCCGGCGCGGTCGATCCTGTTCTGCCGCGAGAAAAACGTGGAACGCGAGATCTGGGACGGTTTTCGGTATGGCCCGGCCGCCGCGCTCGACGCCTTCGGCTTCGACGAAGCCTTTTCCATTGCCGACCTCGATGCCCAGATGGCGCGCCTGCTGGCCGACGTGCCTGCGCTGTACTACGCCGTCGCCACCAACGCCGCCCTCGACGCCCAGGTGGCGCGCTGGCTGACCGCGGTGCGTGCCCAGTCGCGCAGCGGCGTGACGGCGCCCACCCGCACCCACCACCTGCTGGCGCTGCTCGACGAGATGCGCCTGCTGAAGGACGAGACCGAGCAGGCGCTGATGCTGCGCGCCGCCACCATTTCCGGCGCCGCCCACGTGCGCGCCATGCGCGCGGCGCGGCCCGGCATGTTCGAATACGAACTCGAGGCCGAGCTGCTCTACGCGTTCCGTAAAAGCGGCGCCCAGTTCCCCGCCTATACGCCGATCGTCGCCAGCGGCGACAAGGCCTGCGTGCTGCACTACAGCGCCAACAACGCGCAAATGCGCGACGGCGACCTGGTCCTGATCGACGCCGGCTGCGAATTCGACAGCTACGCGGCCGACATCACGCGCACCTTCCCCGTCAACGGGCGCTTCAGCGCGGCGCAAACGACCTTGTACGAACTGGTGCTGCGCGCCCAGGAAGCCGCGCTGCGCGCCATCGTTCCGGGCCGGCCCTACAGCGGCGTGCACGAGGCGGCGTTATCAGTGCTGGCCGAGGGCATGCTCGATGTGGGACTCCTCGATAAGGCGGCCTGGGGCAGCGTCGAGAATGTACTGGCCGAACGCGCCTACACCCCCTTCTACATGCACGGCACCGGCCACTGGCTGGGACTGGACGTGCACGACGCCGGCAGCTACCGCGCGCTCGCCGCCGCAGGAAAGCCATCGCGCCCGCTGCTGCCGGGCATGGCGCTGACGGTCGAACCGGGTATCTATGTCCGGCCCGGCCCCGGCGTGCCGGAAGCCTTCTGGAACATCGGCATCCGGATCGAGGACGACGTCATCGTCGGCGAGCTTGGTGCGCGCGTGCTGTCCGGCGCGGCGCCGAAGTCGGTACACGAGATCGAAACCCTGATGGCGGAGTCTTGATGGAACAGCACAATGAACATGTCGATGTCGCGATCTGCGGCGCCGGCCCGGTCGGCCTGGCGCTGGCCGCCCTGCTGGTACGGCGCGGCATCGCCGGCGCGCGCATCGCCCTGATCGACGCGCGCGCACTGGGCCAGTCGATTTCGGATCCGCGCTCGATCGCGCTGGCCTGGGGCAGCCGCATGCTGCTCGACGACATCGGCGCCTGGACCTTCCCCGCCACGGCTATCCACACCATCCACGTCTCGCGCCGCGGCCAGCTGGGACGCAGCGTCCTCGATCGGGCCGAACACAAGCTCGAGGCGCTCGGCTACGTGACGCGCTACGGCGACGTGGTCGATGCGCTGGCGCGCGCGGTCGAGCGGGCCGGGGTGCGGGTGATCCGCCCGGCGCGCGTGACCGCGCTCGATGAAAGCGCGCAGCACGTGCTGCTCTCGCTCGACGACGGCCGCACGCTCACGGCGCAGGTCGCGGTCGGCGCCGAAGGCGGCGTGTTCGGCCAGCAGGACGACAAGAAGCAGACCCGCGACTACGGGCAAAGCGCCGTGATCGCGCGCGTGTCCAGCGCGACACCGATCCCGCACCGCGCCTTCGAACGCTTCACGGACGAGGGGCCGCTGGCCCTGCTGCCGCAGGAGGGCGCCGACGGCTTTCAATATGCGCTGGTCTGGTGCGTGCAGCCGGAACGCGCCGCGGCCTTGCAGGCCATGGACGAAGCGCGCTTCCTGCATGAACTGGGCGAGGCCTTCGGCGGCCGGTTGGGAAAATTCGTCAAGGTGTCGCCGCGTTTTGCCTATCCGCTCGGCCTGAATGCCGACGCCCACGCCACGGCGCGCACGGTCGCCATCGGCAACGCCGCGCAGACCCTGCATCCGGTGGCCGGACAAGGGCTGAACCTCGGCCTGCGCGACGCCGCCGTGCTGGCGCGCCTGCTGGCGCGCTACCCGGGTCCGGAAGGCATCGCCCGCTTCTCCGGCGAACGGGTCCAGGACCGCAAGCTGACGATCGCGCTGACCGACACCATGGCGCGCGCCTTTGTCGGCAGCGGGCCGCTGCAATCGGTGCTCGGTCTCGGCCTGGCCGCGCTCGACGCGCTGCCACCGGCGCGTGCCATGCTCGGGGAATTGATGATGTACGGCCGCCGCTAGGGCAGCCTTGGGCGGGCTGGCCCCACCCAACGGCGCGCTGCTTAATCGACCGCCTTGACCATCGCCTCGATCACCTTCTTGGCGTCGCCGAACACCATCATCGTGTTCGGCATGTAGAACAGGTCGTTGTCCAGCCCCGCATAGCCGGAAGCCATCGAGCGTTTATTCACGATGATGCTTTTCGCCTTATACGCTTCCAGGATCGGCATGCCGGCGATCGCCGACTTCGGATCTTTCGCGGCCGGGTTGACCACGTCGTTCGCGCCCAGCACCAGCACGACATCGGTCTGGCCGAATTCGCCGTTGATGTCTTCCATCTCGGCCACCTGGTCGTAGGGCACCTCGGCTTCGGCCAGCAGCACGTTCATGTGGCCCGGCATGCGCCCCGCCACCGGGTGGATCGCGTAGCGCACGTTCACGCCATGCTCGGTCAGCTTGTCGACCAGTTCCTTGACCGAATGCTGGGCGCGCGCCACGGCCAGGCCGTAGCCGGGCACGATGATGACCGATTCCGCGTTCTGCAGGATGAAGGCGGCGTCTTCCGCCGAGCCGGCCTTGACCGGACGCTGTTCTTTCGCGGCGCCGGTATCGGCCACCGCTTCGCCGCCGAAGCCGCCCAGCAGCACGTTGAAGAAGGAGCGGTTCATCGCCTTGCACATGATGTAAGAGAGGATCGCGCCGCTTGACCCGACCAGCGAACCGGCGATGATCAGCATCGAATTATTCAGCGAGAAGCCGATGCCGGCCGCCGCCCAGCCCGAATACGAGTTGAGCATCGACACCACCACCGGCATGTCGGCGCCGCCGATCGGGATGATGATCAGCACCCCAAGAATGAAGGACAGCAGCGCCATGATGGCGAACGGCGTCCAGGCCGGTTCCACCGCGCTTGAAAAGCAGAACACCAGGCCCAGGCCGATCAGGGCCAGCGCGATGACCAGGTTCAGGATGTGCTGGCCGCCGAAGCGCACCGGCGCGCCCTGGAACAGGCGGAACTTGTATTTGCCCGACAGTTTGCCGAAGGCGATCACCGAACCGGAGAAGGTGACGGCGCCGACGAAGGTGCCGATGAAGAGTTCGAGCCGGTTCCCGAACGGCAGCGCCTGGCCGCGCGTGGCGATATTGAAGGCCCAGGGCTCGGACACGGCGGCGATCGCGATGCACACCGCCGCCAGGCCGATCAGCGAGTGCATCGCCGCCACCAGTTCCGGCATCTTGGTCATCTCGACCTTCTTGGCGGCGAAGGCGCCGATCGCGCCGCCCACCACCACGCCCAGCAGCACCAGCGGAAAGCCCATGCCGCCGGCGCCACCGGCACTGCGCGCCGCCGCGAACTCGGCCTGCATTTTAAAAATCAGGGCGATCGTGGTGGCCACCGCGATCGCCATGCCGGCCATGCCGAAGGTATTGCCCATCCGAGCAGACGAGGGCGAGGACAGCCCTTTCAGCGCCTGGATGAAGCAGACCGAGGCCACCAGATACAGCAGCGTGACCAGGTTCATGCTGATGTAGCTCATGCGGCCTCCTGCTGCGCCGTGACCGCCTTCACTTTCGGTTCCTTCTTCTTGAACATCTCGAGCATGCGCTGGGTGACCAGGAAGCCGCCGAACACGTTCACGGCGGCCAGGGCGACCGCGAGCGTGCCCATGGTCTGGCCGAGTACTCCTTCGGTCAGGCCGGCGGCCAGCATGGCGCCGACGATGATGATGGCGGAAATGGCATTGGTGACCGCCATCAGCGGCGTATGCAGGGCCGGGGTGACGGTCCAGACGACGTGGTAGCCGACGTAGATGGCCAGCACGAAGATGATCAGGTTGATGATGGTGTGGCTGATTTCCATGTCTGTCTCCTTAGGTACGCAACAACTCGCCGTCATGGCAGAGCAGCGTGGCGCGCACGATCTCGTCCTCGCGGTCGATCACGAATTTGTCTTCCTTGTCGATCACCAGTTTCAGGAAATCGAGCACGTTGCGCGCGTACAGGGCCGAAGCGTCGGCCGCGACCAGCGCGGCCAGGTTCGGTTCGCCGATGATGTAGACGCCGTGCTTGATCACCGTCTTGCCCAGTTCCGTCAGCGGGCAGTTGCCGCCCTGCTCGATCGCCATGTCGACGATCACCGAGCCCGGCTTCATGGCGGCGACGGTTTCTTCGCGAATCAGGATCGGCGCCGCGCGGCCCGGGATCAAGGCGGTGGTGATGATGATGTCGGCCAGCTTGGCCCGTTCGTGCACCAGCTCTCCCTGGCGCCGCATCCAGTCGGCCGGCATCGAGCGCGCATAGCCGCCCACGCCTTGCGCGATCTCGCGCTCTTCGTCGGTGATAAACGGAACGTCGATGAACTTGGCGCCGAGCGACTCGACCTGCTCCTTGACGGGCGGGCGCACGTCGGACGCTTCGATCACGGCGCCCAGGCGTTTCGCCGTGGCGATCGCCTGCAGGCCGGCCACGCCCACGCCCATGATCAGCACGCGCGCCGCTTTCACGGTGCCGGCGGCCGTCATCAGCATCGGCATGAAGCGCTGGTAGGTGTTCGCAGCCAGCATCACGGCCTTGTAGCCGGCGATATTCGCTTGCGAGGAGAGCACGTCCATCGACTGCGCACGCGAGATGCGCGGCGCCGCTTCCAGGGCGAACGCGGTCAGGCGGCTGGCCGCCATCGCGGCGATGTTGTCGCTGTCGAAGGGATTGAGCATGCCGATCACGACCGCACCGGGACGCATGCGGGCGCGCTCGTCGGCGTTCGGGGCGCGTACTTTCAAGACCATGTCGGCGCCGAACACATCGTCGATGCCGCCGAGGGTGGCGCCGGCGGCCACATAGGCCTCGTCCGTCACCGCCGCATGCAGGCCGGCGCCGGACTGCACGACCACCTGGTGTTTGGATGCCAGTTTTTTCACTGTTTCCGGAGTTGCCGCTACGCGGGTCTCGCCCGGCCGTGTTTCGGCCGGAATGCCGATTCTCATGCATTCCTCCTTCATGTTGGTGTTCTGTTCACAATCTACCACGTAACCATGGCCTTTTTGGCATTCCTGACACCTGGCTCTGCCGACCACATGCTTTGCGGGTAAATGCGATACAGATGGGCCACAATGGGTCCCTTTTTTGTATCAAATCGATGCGATTGACGCTTTTTTGCTGCACTGCACAGGTACTTGCAAGCAACGCTTTGCACAGCGCTGTAGAATATCGGCTCATTTGTCGAGGACGCGCATGACCCATACCTTCAGACCGTCAGTCACCGTTGCCGCCATCATCGAGCGGGATGGCCGTTTCCTCCTGATCGAGGAAGAGACGAGCGAAGGCATCAAGCTGAACCAGCCGGCCGGCCACCTCGACCCGGGCGAGTCGCTGGAACAGGCGGTGATGCGCGAATCGATCGAAGAAACCGCGCACGAATTCATCCCTACCGGCCTGGTCGGCATGTACATGTCGCGCTACTACTCGAAGTCGCGCCAGGCCGACATCACCTATTTGCGCTTCACCTTCTGCGGGATGGCCGGCCAGCAGTTCGACCAGCCGCTCGACGACGGCATCCTGCGCACCTTGTGGATGACGCGCGACGAAATCGCCGCGTCGAGCGAGCGCCATCGCAGCCCGATCGTGCTGCAATGCGTGGACGATTACCTGGCCGGCCGGCGCACCGACCTGGACCTTCTGTACACCCATCCTTCGGTGTTCGAAGACGACCTGACCAACTAACGGACGTACCATGAGCAAGAAAAAAGTCGTGATCGGGATGTCCGGCGGCGTCGATTCCTCGGTCGCGGCCTGGATGCTGAAAGAGCAAGGCTATGAAGTCATCGGCCTGTTCATGAAGAACTGGGAAGACGACGACGATTCCGAATACTGCTCGACGCGCCAGGACTGGATCGACGCGGCCAGCGTGGCCGACGTGGTCGGGGTCGACATCGAAGCGGTGAATTTCGCCGCCGAGTACAAGGACCGCGTGTTCGCCGAATTCCTGCGCGAATACCAGGCCGGCCGCACGCCCAACCCGGACGTGCTCTGCAATGCCGAAATCAAGTTCAAGGCCTTCCTCGACCACGCGATGAAGCTCGGCGCTGACCTGATCGCCACCGGCCACTACGCGCGCGTGCGCGAAAACGCGCGCGGCAAGTTCGAGCTGCTGAAGGCCTTCGACCACACCAAGGACCAGAGCTATTTCCTGCACCGCCTGAACCAGGCCCAGCTCTCGAAATCCCTGTTCCCGCTGGGCGAAATCCCGAAGACGGAAGTGCGCCAGATCGCGGAAAAATTAAAACTGCCGAACGCGGCGAAGAAGGATTCGACCGGCATCTGTTTTATCGGCGAGCGCCCGTTCCGCGACTTCCTGAACCGCTACCTGTCGCACAAGCCGGGGCCGATGAAGCTCGACAACGGGCAAACGGTGGGCGAACACATTGGCCTGTCGTTCTACACGCTGGGCCAGCGCAAGGGCATCGGCCTGGGCGGCTTGAAAAGCCACCGCAACCTCGACGGCACCAGCGAGCCCTGGTTCGTCGCGCGCAAGGATATCGAGAACAACACGCTGTATATCGTGCAGGGCCATGATCACCCGTGGCTGCTTTCGGGCCGCCTGGAAGCGGGCCAGGCCAGCTGGGTCGCGGGCGAGGCGCCCGCCGCCGGCCTGCTGTCGGCCAAGACCCGTTACCGCCAGGCCGACATGGCCTGCACCGTCGCCGCCGATGGGCTGGAGCGCTTCGCGCTCGACTTCAGCGAGCCGCAGTGGGCGGTCACGCCGGGCCAGTCGGCGGTGCTGTACGACGGCGATATCTGCCTCGGCGGCGGCATCATCGACGGCGCCGGCAGCCCGAGCTAAGAACCTATCCCAGTAGGGAGGAGGAAGTTGATGACGATGCATGGCAAGCAGGGGCAAGGCGCGAGGAGGCCGCATGGCGAGCCATGCAACGACGAGCAACGCAGCAGCCGCTTGTCAGGCGCGTCAGCAACGACTCATTCCCTACTGGGATAGGTTCTAAGCCAGGGTGGGCACGCGTGCCCACCTCGTCATCCTCAGGCGCAGGCCAGCTGCGTGCCCTGTTTTGCCGTGCGCGGACGCGCCAGCGTCCACTCGGCGCAAATCCATCCTTCGAACTCCTGCGGCGCCATCGGGCGCGCGTACAGGTAGCCCTGCACCTGGTCGCAGCCGGCGCCGGCCAGGAACTGCGCCACCGGCGCCGTTTCCACGCCTTCGGCCACGACCTGCTGACCGAGGTCGTGCGCGAGCTTGATCATGGTCGCGACCAGCGCGCGCTTGCGCTCGTCGAGGTCGAGCTCGTACACGAAACTCTGGTCGATCTTGACCACGCTCGCCGGCACGCTCTGCAAATAGGCCAGGCTGCTGTAGCCGGTGCCGAAATCGTCGATCGCCAGCTGCACGCCGGCGCCGGCCAAGGCGTCGAGCGTGGCCGCGGCCACGTCGCGGTTGCTCATCAAGGCGCTTTCCGTGATTTCGATGGCCAGGGCCTCGGGCGCCAGCGCGTGGGCGGCGAGGCGCGCCAGGACGTGGGCGCAAAAATCGGGTTCGAGCAGGTTCACGGCCGACACGTTCACCGCCAGCTGGGTCACCAGGCCGGCGCGCTGCCAGGCTGACAGCTGGCGCAGCGCCCGTTCGAGCACCCAGCGCGTGGTCGCGCGCGCCAGCGAGGTCTGTTCGATCACGGGCATGAATTCGCCGGGTGAGATCTCGCCCAGCGAGGGATGGCGCCAGCGCAGCAGCGCCTCGGCGCCGATGCAGCGGCCGGTCGCCAGTTCGATCTTCGGCTGGAACACGAGGCGCAGCTGGCTGTCGTCCTCGAGCGCGGCGCCGAATTCGTTGGCGACCCGGAAGCGCCGCATGAAGGCGGCGTTCTGCTCGGCCGAGAAGACGCGCACCCGGTGCGAGCCTTCGATGGCGTCGTGCGCGGCGCTGTACATGTCGCGCAGCAGCTCGATCGGGTCCATCCGCCCGATCGAAAACGGCGCCACGCCGACCGTGGCGGTGGTAACGAAACGCGCGGTGGTGGTCTCGGTGCGCAGCGTCAGCCAGGCGCCGAGCCAGTCGCAAAAGCGCGCCAGGTCGGCGTCCGGCTCGGCCAGGAAGGCGAACTGGAACGGCGCCACGTGGTACAGCTTGCGCGCCGGTCCGAGCGCCGCGCGCAGCATGCGCGCGGCCTCGCGGATCACGTCGTCGACGAAGCCGGCGCCCAGCGCGCGCACCGCGCTGCTCATCTGTCCGGGGCTGGCCAGGTTCACCAGCGCGGCCAGGCGCGCTTCGCCGGCGGGACGGTCGATCGACAGGTCGAGCAGGTCGTCGACGAACTGGGTACGGTTCGGAATGCCGCTGACCGGGTCGATGCGGCCGATCGCGTGCTGCAGTTCGATCTGGGCCATCACCATCGCCGCCAGGTCGGTCAGGCCGGTGCGTTCGCGCCCGCTGATCGTGCGCGGTTCGGTGCCGACCACGCACATCGAACCCAGGCAATGGCCGTCGCGCGTCATCAAGGGCGCGCCCGCGTAAAACCGCGCGCCGCTGCCGGCCAGGGTGCTGTCGCGGTAGACAGCGCTGGCGCGCAGGTCGGAAATGACCAGCATGCGCTGGGTGGCGGTGATCTCGCCACAGGGCGCGTCGTGGCGCGGCATCGTATCGACCTCGACGCCGACGCGCGACTTGAACCACTGGCGGTCGACGTCGGTGAGCGACACCGCCGCGATCGGCAAGCCGAAGAGCTGGGCAGCCATCCGCGTGATCCGGTCGAACGCCTCGCTCGGGGGCGTGTCGAGCAGGTCGAGCTTGCGCAGTGCGTCGAGACGGGCTGCTTCCAGCTGGGCCGGCGGAGGTTGACTCATGGCGGGGAAAATTCCTTGGCGCATTGCGCCGAAAGATATGACGAAAATGATGACATTTCCATTCTGATCGTCAGATTTCCGTACGTCAACTTAATTGTCAGGAATCGACACGTAAATACGCCAAGCTGTCGCTGAAAAGCCAAGCTAGGGATTTCCGCGTCATCAATTCCGGCATTTACGCGCGCCGCTCAAGTAAAATGCTGGCCAGTTATTGCCTAATTGGAATAAATATCATGGTTTCAACTTGCCCGGTGCGGGGAGACGATCCGATCCTTACCACGCGTGAAGCGTCCAGGCTGCTCGGCATTGCCGTGAGCACGACGCAGCAATGGATCGAGAACGGGATACTGCCGGCCTGGAAGACGCCGGGCGGGCACCGGCGCGTGCACCTGTCCGATGTCAGCACCCTGCTGCGTGAACGCGCGCGCCCGGACGCGGCAGGCGCCATCGATCCCGGCGATTTCCTGCCCGACGCCGCCTGCGCCCTGCCCGGCCAGGAGCATGCGCGCCTGCTGGCGCTGCGCGCGACGGGCCTGCTCGACAGCGCGCAAGAAGCCGTGTTCGACCGCCTGACCTGGCTCGCCGCGCAGGTGACCGAGTGCCCGATCGCCCTGCTCTCGCTGGTGACCGCGCGCCGCCAGTGGTTCAAGTCGCGTAGCGGTTTCGATCTGCCGCAGAGCGCGCGCGAGGATGCGTTTTGCAGCCATACGATCGCCCAGGACGGGCCGCTGCTGGTGCCCGACGCCCTGCTCGACGCGCGCTTTCGCGACAAGCCGCTGGTGGCGGGCGAAGCGCGGCTGCGTTTTTATGCGGGCTTCCCGCTGCTCGACGCGCAAGGCTTCCGGCTGGGCGCCCTGTGCGTGATGGACCGCGAGCCGCGCCGCCTGCGCGCGCGCGAGCTGCGCGCGCTGGGCGAACTGACGGCGATCGCGGCCGAGGAAATCAGGCGCCGCCAGTGCCGGCCTGCTGCTTGCGCACCACGGCGATGACGGTATTGCGGATGGTACCGAGCACCGAGTCGGCCTTGAAGGGCTTGACGATGAAGCCGTGCACGCCGCGCGCCAGCGCGCCCTGGATGGTGGGAGCGTCGAGGCTGCCCGAGACCATGAACACCAGGGTTTTCGGCAGCTGCACGCGCAGCTGCTCGACCACGCCGCTGCCGTCTTCGACCTGCTCGCGCGCAATGCACAGGATCTGCGGGCGGAATTTATTCGCCAGCACCAGTGCGCCCAGGCCGGTATGGGTCTGGCCGACCACCTCGTAGCCGCCGTCCATCAGCACGGTATTCAACAAGCCGCGCGAGATCGCGTTCGAATCGACTATGACTGCCTTGAGCATCGCGCTCCCTTCCTTTCAATGTGAGTCGTAGGCCAGCGCCTTCCACGTGACACCCAGGCGCACGTCGGTTTTCAGCTGCACCAGCCGGCGCGACAAATACAGGATATCGCGCTCGGCGCGCAGGCGTTCGCCCAGCGGCGTTTTCAGGATGCCGGCACCGGCCATCACCGCGTCCAGGCTGCCGTAGGCATTGAGCAGGCGCGCCGCCGTCTTCATGCCGATCTTCGACACGCCCGGCACGCCGTCGGTGGCGTCGCCCATCAACGCCAGCAGGTCGTGCAGCAGTTCCGGCGCCACGCCGAACTTGTTGCGTACCCACGGGTCGTCATGCCACTCGTTCTTGAAATGGTCCCACACCAGGGCGCCGTGCGCGATCAGGACGTGCAGATCCTTGTCGGTGGTGGCGACGATCGCCTCCCCCCGATTCTCGTTGAGCCAGCGCATCACGCAGGTGGCGACGACATCGTCGGCCTCGACTTCGGGCAGCATCGCGACCGGCACCCCGGCTGTGCGCAGGCGCTCCTGGAATTCGGGCAGCGCCTCCCTGAGCACCGACGGCATCGGCGCGCGGTGCTCGCGGTAGCGCGGGTACAGCGCGTGGCGCCAGGTCGGGCCGCCGTAGTCGAAGGCGGCCAGCACATGGGTCGGCGCATGCGTCTCGAGCAGGTTGCGGAACGAGGAAAACGCGTGGCGCAGGGCGATGCCGGCCTTCAGGTCGGAGTCGGGCTCCGGGCTGGCTTCGTAGACCCGGCGCACGATGTTCAGTGAGTCGATCGCGAGCAGCTTGGCCATGCCGTTTTACCTTGCGTAGGCGTATTCGCCGCCGCGCTCGAGCGCCCGTGCGTAGGCCGGCCGGGCGTGGATGCGCGCCAGGAAAGCGCTCAGGCGCGGGTATTGCGGGCCCAGGCCGGCACGCGAGGCGGCCGCCTCCAGCGGAAAACTCATCTGGATGTCGGCGCCCGTCAATTCGTTCCCGGCGAACCAGTCGCGCGTCGCCAGTTCCGACTCGAGGTAGTCGAGCTGGTTCTTGATGTTCGGGTTGACCAGCGTGTCCTTCACCTTGCGCGCGATGGTGCGCGCGATCGGCTTGGCGAAGAACGGCATCGGACCGTTCTCGATACGGTCGAACACGAGTTTCATCAACAGCGGCGACATCGCCGAGCCTTCCGCGAAGTGCAGGAAGAACTGGTACTTCAGCTTTTCCGGCGTGCCGGCGGCGGGGACGAAGCGCCCGGCGCCATAGCGCTCGATCAGGTATTCGACGATCGCACCGGATTCGGCAACGACGGTGTCGCCATCGGTGATCACGGGCGACTTGCCGAGCGGGTGAACCGCCTTCAAGGCCGGCGGCGCCAGCATCGTCTTGGCGTCGCGCTGGTACTTCTTGATCTCGTACGGCAGGCCCAGCTCTTCCAGCAGCCAGAGGATGCGCTGCGAGCGCGAATTGTTCAGGTGATGGACAGTGATCATGGGGGCGCGGGCGAAGAACGAAGGAGCGCTAGCTTAGCACTGTTGCGTCATTACAAAAAGGTACGTGCAATTTTGATGATGGTTATTCCCGTAAAGCAACATATTCTCTACAATCCCGTTCCTTTGTATGTGCCCACTCAAATTCGGCATATTCGCCCTCCTCCCCATCCGGAACTTTCCATGAAAACCGAGGAAGCGGCCGCGTCGGCCGAAGCCATGCGCCGGCAGGCCGAGCGCCTGGCCGAGGTGGTCGGCGTCTTCAAGGTCGCCTCCAACGCGCCGCGCCTGTTGCGCGCGGCCTGAATGGGCCGCGGCAGGCGCGCGCTCCCGCCTGCTTAAGGTTTCCGGTGCAGTTTGATCACCGGGTGTTTGCCGCCTGCGGGCGGCGTGAGCTCTTCCGGCGTCGCGCAGGTATTGCAGCTCTTGCAGCCGCCGCCGCAGCTGTCGGCGGTGTCGAGCCAGCGCACCAGCGCCGAATCACTGCCGCCGCGCGAGAGGCGGTTGACGACGCGGATGCGCCAGGCGGCCGGCAGGTATTTGGTGCCGACATACAAGGCGGCGACGACGACCAGCAAGGCGACGGCCAGTTGCTGCCACATGTCAGCCGGCTCCCAGATACAGGGCGACGCGGTAGGTGATGAAGGAGGCGGTGTAGGCCAGCGCGAACATGTAGCCGGCCATCATCCAGGCATATTTGGCGCTGCCGGTTTCGCGCCGCACCACCGACAAAGTGGCGATGCACTGCGGCGCATACACGTACCAGGCCAGCAGCGACAAGGCGGTCGCCAGCGACCAGGAGCCGGCGATCAGGGGGCCGAGGGTATTGGCCACTTCGTCGCCCGAGCCGGAGAGCGCGTACACGGTGCCGAGCGCGCCGACCGCCACTTCGCGCGCGGCCATGCCGGGCACCAGGGCGATGCAGATCTGCCAGCCGAAGCCGATCGGCTCGAAAATCACGGCCAGGGCGCGCCCCAGCATGCCGGCCACGCTGTAATAGATCGGCGGCTGGGTCGCGCCTTCGGGGGCGCCCGGGAAGCTCGACAGGAACCAGAGCAGCACCATCAAGGTCAGAATCAGGGTGCCCACGCGCGTCAGGAAGATCTTCGCGCGTTCCCACAGGCCCAGCGCCAGCGTTTGCAGGTGCGGCCAGTGGTAGGCGGGCAGTTCCAGCAGCAGCGGATGCTGGCCGCCGCCGCTGCGGCGCTTCATGTACCAGGCCACGCCCATCGCGCTGACGATGCCGAGCGCGTACAGCGCGAACAGCACCAGGCCCTGCAGGTTGAACATGCCGATTTCGCGCGCCGGAATGAAGGCGGCGATGATCAGGGCGTACACCGGCAGGCGCGCCGAGCAGGTCATCAGGGGCGCGATCATGATCGTCACCAGGCGGTCGCGCGGATTCTGGATCGTGCGCGCGGCCATCACGCCGGGAATCGCGCAGGCGAAGGAGGACAGCAGCGGAATGAAGGCGCGCCCGGACAGCCCCACGCCGCCCATCATGCGGTCGAGCAGGAAGGCCGCGCGCGGCAGGTAGCCGCAGTCTTCCAAGATCAGGATGAAGAAGAACAGGATCAAAATCTGCGGCAGGAATACCAGCACGCCGCCGACGCCGGCGATGATGCCGTCCACGATCAAGCTGCGCAGCGGCCCCTCCGGCATGGCACCGCCGATCCAGGCGCCGATGCTCTCGACGCTGCCGGTAATGAAATCCATCGGCGCTTCGGCCCAGCTGAACACGGCCTGGAAGATCACGAACATCAGCGCGGCCAGGACCACCGGTCCAATGACCGGGTGCAGGACGACGTGGTCGATCTGCTCGGACAGGTTGCCGGTGTCGTGCGCGTGGCTGGTGCAGGCGGCGAGGATGCGGCGCACCTCGCGCTGGGTCTGTTCGACCGGCACGGCGTCGATGCTGTCGAGCGAATTCGGCGTGGCCGGGGCGAGCGCCATGCGGTCGAGCGCGTCGAGCAGCGCCTGTTCGCCGCCGGTTTGGATCGCGACCGTCTCGACCACCGGCATGCCCAGTTCTTGCGCCAGTTTGGCGGTGTCGATCTCGATGCCGCGTTTCTTGGCGACGTCGACCATGTTCAGGGCGAGCAGCATCGGCAGGCCGAGGCGCTGGATTTCCAGCACCAGGCGCAAATTCAGGCGCAGGTTCGTTGCGTTGACGACACAGACGACGGCATCCGGCGCCGCTTCGCCGGCGCGCAGGCCGGCCACGACGTCGCGCGTGATGGCTTCATCGGGCGTTTGCGCCGACAGGCTGTACGCACCGGGCAGGTCGAGCACGCGCAGCGCGCGCCCGGCGGGCGAGGTAAAACTGCCCTCTTTGCGTTCGATGGTGACGCCGGCGTAGTTCGCGACCTTCTGGCGCGCGCCGGTAAGGCGATTGAACAGGGCCGTCTTGCCGCAGTTCGGATTGCCGAGTAAAGCGATCAGGGGCGAGCGCGCCGCCACCTGTTGTTCCATGACGCCCATCGATTATTCCGGCTGGATTGAGACGAGTGCGGCCTCGAACTTGCGCAGGGCGAAGGTCGATTCGCCGACCTTGACGGCCACCGGGCCGCCCGGCAGGCCGCGTTTCAGCATGCGGATCCGTTCGCCCGGCACGAAGCCGAGTTCCATCAGGCGGCGCGCCACGTCCTGGCCGCCCAATGCGTGGGGCGCAAGGTGGATCACGGTCGCACTCTGTCCGGCCTTGAGGGCGTCGAGTGTGGTCAAAGTGGGGACTAGGGTCATGGCGGCGTTCCGATGGTTAGCGCTGATCTGTAGCGCTGATGAGACAGATACTAGCATCATAAACCTAAATGCGAATTATTTCTATTTGGCGGAATGATCACACGACAAAACCGCTTGCGTTCGTCGAAAAATGTCCTCAGAATAGAACACGAATGAGAACGATTCTCATTATTCGAGTGACAACTCAGTGACCACCCAGGGACTGCTTCGATGATCGTCTGTGTCTGCAACAACATCTCCGACCGTGAAATCCGCCAGGCTGTCGACCTCGGCATTACCTCGATCGCCGCGCTGCGCGCGGAGCTCGGTCTCGGTACCGACTGCGGCACCTGCATCAGCTATGCGCGCGAAGTGCTGCACGAAGCCCTCGACAGCAAGAGCGTGGTCACCGAACTGCGTTTCCGCGCTTCGCAGCCGGCCTGATTCGGCCGCCGCCGTGCCGCGCGATCCGGCGCGCGGCCTGCGCCTTTGTTATGATTGTCTGAACAACCAAACCAAAGGCACATCATGAAGGGCGATCCCAACGTCATCCGGCTGCTCAACGCGCAGCTGACCAACGAGCTCACCGCCGTCAACCAGTACTTCCTGCATGCGCGCATGTACCGGCACTGGGGTTTCTTCAAGCTCGGCAAGAAGGAATACGACGAATCGATCGGCGAAATGAAGCACGCCGACAAGCTGATCGACCGCATCCTGATGCTCGACGGCCTGCCCAACCTGCAAGCGCTGCACAAGCTCCTGATCGGCGAAAACACCGAGGAAATGCTGGCCGCCGACTTGAAGCTCGAGCGCGCCGCCCAGCTGACGGTCAAGGAAGGCATCGCCGCCGCCGAAGCCGCCGCCGATTACGTCTCGCGCGACTTGCTGCTGTTTATCCTGGAAGACACCGAAGAGCATATCGAATGGCTCGAGACCCAGCTCGACCTGATCGTCAAGGTCGGGATCCAGAATTATCTGCAGAGCCAGATGGTCGAGTAAAACGGCGTCGCCGTCGTGGGCGGCGGGACGCTCAGCGCGCCCCCGCCTCCTGCGTCACCCAGACCGGCGCCGACCACAACACGTTGCCGTCGGTCTGCGTCAGCTTCGCATAATAGAAATGCGCGCCGACACTCGGCGTGAAGCGCACGCTGGCTTCGTCCGCCATCTGCGTCACCATCCCGTTTCGCCCCGGCACCCCTTCCATGATCGCCACCGCCGCCACCTGCTTGCCGGCCGTGCTGGCGAAATTCGCCACCAGGTTCAATGGCCCGCTATTCGTGAAACGCTCGCCCATGATGCGGCCGTTGGCGGTGAGCACCAGCTGCGAACTTTTATCCATGGTCGCGAACACGCGCCGCGCCTTGAGCGCATCGATGAAGCTGGCCTGGCTCAAGGGCGTGCCGTTCGGGATCAGCACGCCCGTGCGGTTGGTATAGGCCGTGCCCCAATTGGCGCAGTGGTTGTCCTGGTTGGTGCTGAAGGCGACATGAAAACCGGCTTCGAGCAGCTTGTTGCAGGCAGCCTCGAAATTGCTGCGGCGGGTCTCGGTCTCGTTGTCGTTGACGGAGAACGCCGTGCTATTGACCACTTCGCACAGCGCCAGCGCGGCGTCGCCGTCCGCCGTATAGCCGAGCGCGACGCCGTTCACGCGGAACTGCTCCGTGGTGGAAGGGTGATTGAACTGGCCGATCCAGCCACGTTCGCGCATCAGCGTGTAGAGCGCCGCGTAATCGCTGCGCGGCGTGGCGACATCGGCCAGCAGCTCGCCCCGCGCGTTCTTTTCCCAGCCTAATAACTGGTCGCTGTTGAAAATGTTGAGGTGGCCGCCCTGGCTGATGACGCCCCACTCCATGCCGTACACGGCCAGGAAGTCGGGATGGGCGGCGTTGAAGCCGCTGGCCGACGCGAGGCCCTTGCGGTACAGCGCCTTGGCAGCGGCCGGGGCGGCGTCGGACGGGCTGCCGGCCGAGCCGTCGTACATGTGGTTGTGCTCGGACGCGACCAGGATGTCGAGACCGTGGTTTCTGGCATAGCCGAAGGCGGCCTCGGGCCCGTATTTCGCCTGCAGCGGCTCTTGCGCGCCCTTGCAATCGGTCAGCTCGGCGCCGCCGTCGCTGTGGTTGGTCTGGCTGTGCAGGTTGCCCAGATAGACGGTATAGGGCAGCGTGGCGAGCGCCGGCGCCGCACCCGCTTGCAGCGTACGCCCGCTGGGGAGCGCGCTAAAGCGCGGCAGCGTCGGCGCCGGCACGGCCCCGATCCCGATCTCCCAGGCCTGCTCGTGCAGGTCGGTCGCGGGGACGCTCGACTGCGCATCGCGGCTGGCGGCGCGCAGGCGCACCTGGTAGACGCCGGCGGCCAAGGTGCCGGCATCCTGGCCGGACCAGGGCACGCTCACCGTCACCGGTGTTCGCGCCAGGGCGGTGCTGCCCTTCCAGCGGCGTAGCACAAGGGCGCGCGGCGAGATCAGTTCGAGCTGCCAGTCGACGACCTGCGCCCGGCGCGCGTTCGGATAATCGAAGGACAGCGTGAAGGTACGCGCCTCGCCTTGCCTGGCGTCGGCAGCGCGATACGGCGCAGACAAGGTGGCTTCGAATTCGCTGTGTTCGTCGATGACCGCGCACGCCGCCGGGGCGCAGCAGCACAACAGGAACAAGACGGCGCGACAGGGGGCGTGGAAGATGGTTTTCATGATGCAATTGTTGCAATTGCATCATGACTAGCGCTTGCGCCAGGCCGGGAATGTGTTGCTGTTAACTATAGATTTTTTGACAAAAGGACAGCCGCGTTCGATCCTTGCGGCTGCGCCCTCGGAGCGTCAGAAATGGTATTCGGCGCGCACCATCGGCGTGCTGGCGCGCTGGCCGTTGCCGCCGGTGGTGCTGCGGGTATTGCCGAACTTGTTGTTCCAGAACTGGTATTCCACACCGACGCGCAGGCGGTTCTTCGGCTGGCCGAAGTGGGCGCTCATGTCATACATCAGCGCCATGTCGATATTCGTCTCGGCGCCGGTGCCGTTGCCCACTTCATCCTGCCCCTTGGCGCCGATGAACAGGCCGAAGCCTTCGAACGAGACCCGCTCGCTCACCGGAATGCCCCAGTTGACCGCCAGCGCCGCGTGAGTGTCGTAGGTATAGCGGCCGTTGACGTTCGAGATCGGGGCAAAGGCGCCGCTCGGCGCGTTCGATTCGCGCAGCACCAGGATGCTCGTATTCAGGAAGCCCGGCACGTCCCACATCAGCGTGGGACCGGCGACCAGCATGCGCTTGCGCGAGTTGTAGCCGACGTCGTTCTTGGTGTTCCAGTCGAAGCCGAGGGTCAGGCCCAGGCCTTTGACCGGCCCGTAGCGCATCTCGGTGCCGCTCAGCGCGCCGATATCGAGCGTGTGGCGGTAGACGACATAGGCTTCCTGCGCGCCTTCGTGCTGCGTCAGCGAACCAGGATCGGTTTCGTCGGACTGCAGCAGGTCGACATTGAAGAAGTTGCTGCCATATTTGTAGCCGCTGGCGTGGGTCAGCCCGAAGATGTGCTTCTTGATGTGGCCCGGGTTGAAGGGCTCGGCGAAGCGGGTGCCGTAGCGCCAGTTGACCGAGGTGTCGCTCCAGTCGGCCGCGCCGGCGGTGGCGCAGGAAAGGAGCAAGGTGGCGCCGGCGGCGAGCAGGATCTTATGCGTCATGTGATTGTCTTGGAATGAGGTTGTTCGTGTACCGCCGGCGTGGCGGCTCCGTGCCTGGGCGCGACATGCAGCTCGACGCGATGCGTCTTGCCGTCGTCGCTGAGTGGCACCGTATCGCCACCGACGTCGATGCCGTCGATCCGCAGCGCGGCAGTCTGCGCCGCGCGCACCTCGATCGCATACGTGGTGGCGCGGTAGCGGTACCGCAGGCGAAAGCCCGGCCAGCCGCGCGGCAGCTGCGGCGCCAGCACCAGCCGCTCGCCGACGCGCTCGATGCCGAGCAGCGATTCGACGACCAGCCGGTACATCCATCCGGCCGAGCCAGTGTACCAGCTCCAGCCGCCGCGTCCCAGATGCGGCGCGGCCGACATCACGTCGCCGGCGACGACATACGGCTCGAGCCGATAGCGTTCGCAATCGTCGGGCGTGGCGGCCAGGCGCACGGGATTGAGCATGTCGAACAGTTCCCAGGCGCGCTCGCTCTCGCCCATGCGCGCGAAGGCCATCGCGCCCCACAGCGCCGCATGGGTCGCCTGGCCGCCGTTCTCGCGCAGGCCCGGCGCATAGCCGCGCAGGCTGCCGGGATGCAGGCTGCCTGCATCGAAGGGCGGGTCGAACAGGCGCACCAGGCGCGCCTCCTGCAGCACCAGGCGCGCATCGACCGCCGCCATGGCCGCGGCGGCGCGCTCCGGACCGGCGGCGCCCGAGAGCACGCTCCAGCTCTGCGACACCAGGTCGATCCGGCATTCGTCGTTGTCCTTGGAGCCGAGCGGGGTGCCGTCGTCGAACCAGGCGCGCCGGTACCATTCGCCGTCCCAGGCGTGGTCCTCGAGCTGGGTCGTCAGGGCCTGGGCGGCGGCGCGGCAGGTGGTGGCGAACCCGTAGTCGGCGCGCCGCAGCGCCAGTTCGGCGAAGCGCTGCAAGACCTCGATCATGAAAAAGCCCAGCCAGACGCTCTCGCCGCGGCCCTTGGCGCCGACCCGGTCCAGGCCATCGTTCCAGTCGCCGCTGCCGATCAGGGGCAGGCCGTGTTCGCCGAAGCGCAGGCTGTGGCGGATCGCGCGCACGCAATGCTCGTACAGGTCGCCGCGCTGGGGCGATTCGCGCGGCGCATCGAAATACGACTCTTCGCCGAATTCCAGCGCGCGTCCCTCCAGATACGGCACCGATTCGGCCAGCACGGCGACATCGCCGCTGGCGCGGATGTAGCGGCAGGTGGCCAGCGGCAGCCATAACAAATCGTCCGAGCAGCGCGTGCGCACGCCCTGGTTCGAGGGCGGATGCCACCAGTGCTGGACATCGCCTTCGACGAACTGGTGCGCCGCGCACAGCAGCAGGTGTTCGCGCAGCAGTTGCGGGCGGGTGTGCACCAGCGCCATCGCGTCCTGCAGCTGGTCGCGGAAACCAAAGGCGCCGCCCGACTGGTAGTAGCTCGAGCGCGCCCACATGCGGCAGGCCAGCGTCTGGTACACCAGCCAGCCATTGGCCAGCACGTCGAGCGCCGGGTCGGGCGTGTCGATCCGCACCGCGCCCAGGGTCTCTTCCCAGAAGGCGTGCACCTGTTCCAGCGCGGCGCGCGCCGCCACCCCGCCTTGGTGACGCTGGACCGTGGCGCCCACATCGGCGCTGGCCGCGCCCAGCATGAAGACCAGCTCCCGCTGCTGGCCCGGCGCCAGCTCGACAGCCACCTGCAAGGCCGCGCACGGGTCGAGCGCGGCGCCCAGGCTGCCGGACAGGCCGGCGCGGCGCAGGGCCTGGGGCGCGCCGAGATGGCCGCCGCGGCCGATGAATTCCATGCGGTCGCAGGTGAAGCCGGGGTCGGCGGCGTCGACATGGAAGAAGGCGCTGCGGTCGGCGTACGCGCTGTTCCAGGCAGTGCGCGCGCACAGCGCGCCGCTGGCCGCGTCGCGTTCGGTCACCACGTGCATGGCCGAAGCGGCGCGCAGCTCGCCCAGCACCCATTCGACATAGCCGGTGACCGACAGCCGGCGCGCGACGGCGCTGTCGTTCCTGACCCGCAGCACGCTGTATTTGACGGGCGCATCGACCGCCACGAACTGCGTCAGTTCGGTGTGCACGCCGTGCGCCGTGTGTTCAAACCTGCTGTAGCCGAAGCCATGCCGTGTCAGGTAGTGGCCGCCGGAGGGCGCGGGCAGCGCGGTCGGCGACCAGGCCACCCCGCTCGCTTCGTCGCGCAGATAAAACACTTCGCCGCCGCGGTCGCCCACCGGATCGTTGTCCCAGGGCGTCAGGCGCAGTTCGCGGGCGTTGTCGCTCCAGGTATAGGCCTGGCCGCTTTCCGAGACCACCGATCCGAACCCGGGATTGGCCAGCACGTTCGACCAGGGCGCCGGGGTCGGGCGGCCCGGCGCCAGGCGGATGATGTACTCGCGGCCGTCCGCGCTGAAGCCGCCAATGCCGTTGTCCAGCAACAGTTCAGGCGCCGCCGGCGCGGGTGCGCCCGCTGGCGCAGGCGCCGCTGGCACGGACAGGGCCGGCAAGATCGGCAGGATCGGCGCGCCAAACGCCTGCGCGCGGTTCAGCTGGGCGGCCAGGGTGCCGCGCTCGCCGTCCAGCACGACGCGCGCCACCGCCTGCATCAACAGTTGGTCGGGCGCCGGGACCTGGTCGAGCACCAGCACCACCACGCCGCCCGGACTGTCGCGCAGGTCGGGATCGACCATCTCCAGCACCTGCGCATGCAGCGAACGGGGCACACCGCCGGCGCCGCACCAGATCACCAGGTCGACCGTCAAGCCCTGGGCGCGCCACCAGGCATGCGCTTGCAGCAGCTCGCGCACCAGCGCCAGGCCGGTGTCCGCGTCGACCCGCAGCAGCACGATCGGCAGGTCGCCCGAGATCCCGTACGGCCACAGGCCCGACTGGCCAAGCGCGTTGCCGGCGATAAGCGCGGGCTCGGCGCGCAGCGCGCGCTGCGGATAGAGCACGGCGCCGGCCAGGCGCGCATACGACTGGGCCTGGGCCTGGCTCGTGTTCGAGTCCTGCAGCAGCGCCTGGCCATGGGCCCAGGCCAGCTCGAAGGCATGCTCGACGGCGGCGCCGTGCGCGTATTTGGCGGCGAGCGCCAGCGCCGCGTCGCGCCGCGCGGCCGCGCCCAGCACCAGGGTGAAGGTGACTTCCTCGCCCGGCGCCAGCACGATCACGCGCCGGATCACGAGCGCCGGATCGAGCACCGAACCGGCGGCGCCGTTCAGGGGCGTGCGCTCGACCAGGGCCGCCGGCAGCGCATTGCGCTTGCCGCGCCGGATGAAGTCGGCGCGGCTGGTCTCGAACGCGGTATCGGTGACAGTGCCGCCGTCCACCGTCATCGCGTTCACCAGCCAGGGCGTCGCTTCGTCTTCCTCGCGCGGGCGGCGCGTGCACAGGATGGCGCCCTGCCCGGCCAGGATCTCGCTATGCACGAACAATTTGCTGAAGGCCGGATGGGCGTCGTCGAAGGCGTTCGATGCCAGCACCGGTTCGGTGTAACTGGTCACCTCGATGCGGCGCGCCTGGCTCGAGAGGTTGCGCATGCGCGTGCGGCGCAGCTCGACGTCGTCATCGAAGGCCACCACGATCTCGGTGAGCAGTTCGATGCCGTGGTCGCGCCGCGCGAACTGGGCGCGCCCTTGCGCGAACACGGCTTCGTAATGCTCGGGCTGGGCCAGGGTCGGCTGCCAGGCGCCGGACCACAGGTCGCCGCTATCGAGGTCGCGCAGGTAGCAGAACACGCCCCAGTCGTCGCTGGTGGGATCGAGGCGCCAGCGGGTCAGTGCCAGGTCGCCCCAGCGGCTGTAGCCGCCGCCGTCGCTGGTGACCATCACGTGATAGCGGCCGTTCGACAGCAGCTGCAGTTCCGGCTGCGCCAGGCCGGTGCGGGTGACCGAGCGGCTCGGCAGCGGCGCCTCGACCGCCGCGCCATGCGACGCCGACGCCGCGAATCCGGCGCTCTCGACGGCGCTCGCCAGCGGCACCCGTTCCTGCAACAGCAGCAGCGACGCGCGCAATTGCGGGTCGGCCTCGAAGCGGCGCTGCATCGGACGGTCATGCAGCAGGAAGGACAGCGCGAGCAGTCCCATGCCCTGGTGATCCGCGCGATACGCCTTGACGAGCGCGTGGCGCTGGCCGCGCGGCAGGCGCTCGCCCGTGAAATCGATCGCCTCATACACGCCGTAACGGCCGACGGCGCCCAGTTGCGCGATGCGTTCCAGGTTGGCGCAGGCCGATTCCGGCGCGACCATCAGCGCCAGCAGCGTCGCATACGGGGCGATCACCAGCTCGCCGCCGGGAGCGCGCGCCAGGCCGGCGCCGGGCACGCCGAAGGCGCGCGTGCCGTCATCGAGGCTGAAGTAGCCGGAATCGGACATGCCCCAGGGGATGTCGTGGCGCGCGGCGTCATCCATCTGGACGCGCACGATCGCGCGGCAGGTGCGCTCGAGCAGGGTGTCGCGGTAGGCCGGCATCACCAGTTGCGGCATCAGGTAGTCCTGCATGGCGCCATGCTGCGACAACAGCAGCTCTTCGCCGCCGACGATGCACAGCTGGCGCTTGAGCGCGAACCAGTGCGCCTGCGGCAGCTGGCCGTGGGCGACGCCGATGAAGCTGGCCAGGCGCGCGCTGGACGCCAGCGTGTCGCAGGCGGCCGGTTCCAGGCGGTTGCGTGCGAGGTCGTAGCCGCTTGCCAAGAGGCCGGTCTCGGCTTGCAGGAGCCGGCCGAAATCCATGTCCGCGAATTCGCGCGCGCAGGCTGCCAGGGTATCGATCTCGATCAGGCGCGCGCGGGCGCCGGCGACGCCCTGCTCCACCATCTGCGCCAGCGCCCGTCCGGCCTCGGTCGCGCCGGGATCGCGCAGCGCGAAGGCGGCCAGTTCGCGCAGCGTCGGGATGCGCGTCAGGCTGGCGTCGAGCACGTATTCCTGCACGGCGCGGATCCACGGCGCCTGGGCCAGCAAGTCGTCTTGCACGGCGCGGCAGTCGGCGTCCAGGCGCGTGGCCCAGTCGCGCAAGGCGCCGGCGGCGCTGTCGGGCAAGGTGGCGCTCAACAGGGAGGCCGTGCGCACGGCGCTGGCCAGGCATTCGGCCAGGCCGGGCAAGGTGTCGCCGTTGCGGCAGCGCGCGGGATCGAGCACGGCGCGGCAGGCGTCGAGTGCCTTGCGCACGCCAGGGGCCGCGCCCTGCGCGTGTTCCTCGACGATGTCGAGTGTGGCGCGCAAACCGGCAAGTGCGTGCGCGCTGGCGATCGGGGCGTCGGCGAGCGCCTCCACGCCGGTCGCCAGGGTCAGCAAGTGGCCGGCCAGGTTGCCGCTGTCGACGCTCGCGACGCGCAGCGGCGCCAGCGGCGCCAATGTGCGCGTGTCGTAGCCTTGATAGAAGTGGCCGTGCCAGCGCTCGAGCAGCGCCATGCTCGCGAACGCATGGCGCAGGCGCGCCAGCAGCGTCGCTGGCGGGATGAAACCGAAGTCCCAGGCCGCCAGGTTGGCCAGCAGCGACAGCCCGATATGGGTCGGCGAGGTCGCGCCGGCCAGCGTCGGCTGCGGGTGTTCGCGCAGGCTCGCCGGCGGCAGCCAGTGACTGGCGGGACCGACCACGTCCTCGAAAAAGGCCCAGGTACGGCGCCCGAGCGCGGCCAGGAAGCGGGTCTGCGCCTGCGACAAATCGGGAGCGGCGCGCTCGATCGGCAGGCTGACCCACCAGGCCAGCAGCGGCGACAGGAACCACAACAGCAGCAAGGGCGCGGCCGCGAACAGCGCGAACGGGTGCAGGAAGGTCAGCAGCACGGCGACCAGCACTGCCAGCAGCGGCGCGAACCACATGCTGCGCCAGGCCGACTCCACGTCGGTACTCGATCGCACCAGGTGCGAGGCCTTCCACTGCAGCAGGTGGCGGCGCGAGCCGAGCATGCGCCAGCCGGTGCGCGCGATCGCGTGCAGGTTGACCCAGGCTTCGTGCGGCAGGAAGGCGGTGCTCATCACGGCATGGGCCAGGCTGCCGGCCGCGCCGTGCGCCCAGTTGCCCAGGTGCTGGCGCCACAGCATGTCGTGCGGCTTGTCGACCAGGGTGACGAGGATGCGCACGAAGGCCGGCAGGAAGAACACCGACAGCGCGGCGGCGCTCCAGAACGGAGGACCCGGCAGCCTGGACCAGCACAGCACCAGGGTGGCGCTCAGCGTGGGCGCGACCAGGCTGCGGCGCAGGTTGTCGAACAGCTTCCAGCGCGACAGCGGCGACAAGGGATTGGCTTCGCGTCCGCCGCCCAGGGCCGGCACGCGCGCGCCCAGCCAGCCGGCCAGCTGCCAGTCGCCGCGAATCCAGCGGTGCCGGCGCGCGACATCGTCGCTGTAGCAGGCCGGCCAGGCCTCGACCAGCTGGACGTCGCTCAGCACGCCGCTCCTGAGATAGCAGCCTTCGAGCAGGTCGTGCGACAGCACCGTGTTGGCGGGCAGGCGTTCGCCCAGCACGCGGGCATAGGTGTCGACCTCGTAGATGCCCTTGCCGATATACGAGCCTTCGCCGAACAAGTCCTGGTAGACGTTCGACGCGGTGCGCGTGTACGGGTCGATCCCCGGCGCGCCGCCCCACAGGCGCTCGTAGCGCGAGGCGCGCGCCGAGGGCAGCGAACTGGTCACGCGCGGCTGCAGCAAGGCGTGCCCGGCCACCACGCGCCGCCCGGCGCCGTCCAGCAGCGGGCGGTTCAAGGGGTGGAGCATGGCCGCGATCATCTGGCGCGCGCTGCCCGCCGGCAGCTGGGTATCGGCGTCGAGGGTGATCACATAGCGCACCCCGTCCAGGCCCTCGGTGCTGCCCTCGACCAGCATGAAGCGCTCGCGCGCGCCGCCGCGCAGGAACAGGTTCAGGTCGGCGAGCTTTCCGCGTTTGCGCTCGCAGCCGATCCAGGCCTGCTCGCTGCTGCTCCAGGAACGCGGGCGGTGCAGCAGCAGGAAGGCGTCGTCGCCATAGCGGGTATTGAGTGCCGCGATGCCGCGCCGCGCCGCCTCGAGCAGCTCGGCGTCGCCGAACATGCTTTCCTGCGGCGCGTCGGTGAAATCGGTGAGCAGGCAAAACCGCAGTTGCGGGTCGCGGTTGGCCAGATAGCGCCCTTCCAGCCCCTGGCACAGAGCGCTCACGTGTTCGGCGCTGTGCAGCAGCGCGGGCACGGCGACCAGCGTGCGCGCCTGGACCGGAATCCCGGCCGCGAGATCCATGCGCGGCAGCGGTTTGGGCGCGACCAGGCGCGCGCACATCAAATTGGTCAGGGTCTGCGCCAGCTGGCTGGCGCCGCAGGCGGCCAGCCAGCCCAGCGCGACCAGCAGCAGCGCGCCGGCGCCGCCCTGCGCGGCATGCACCAGCAGCGCCGCCGTGAACAGCAAAGTAAAGCCGCCGATCGCGCCGAGATAGGCCGACAGTGGCCGGCGCCGCGCCGCGCGCCGCAGCGCGCGCAGCGGACCGCGCGCGGGCGGCAGTGTGGATCGCAGCTGCGCCAGGCCGGCGCCGGCCAGGTAGTAACCCACGTGGCCGCTGCGCGCATCCGGCCCAAGGTCCGGCGCGCCATGGTGGACGGCGGCCAGCGCCAGCGCCTGCTCCGCGAGCGCATTCTCGCTCAGCGCGTGCTGGCGCGCCAGGCGCTCGACAAGGTGGCGGTAATGGTCGCGCGTGGCGAAGTCCATGGCGGGGTAGACGCCGGCCGGGTCGCGCCGCAAGGTCTGCTCCACCAGGCTCGCGCTCTCGACAAAGGCGTGCCAGTCGCAGCGCGCGATCAGGCGCAGGCTGGCCAGGCAGTTGGCCAGCGAGACCGCGTCCAGGCTGGCGGCCTCGGCGTCGCGCGCGGCCAGCGCGGCGACCGTTTGATTATCGTCGGCCAGGCGCGCGGCGATCCATTCCAGCGCTTGCGCCAAGGCCTCGCCGCGCCCTTGCAGGCGCTGCGCGAGTTCGGCCACGAAGGCCGCGTTCAAGGGCTGGACGGCGCGCGCCAGGTCGGCCACCAGCAGCACCAGGTCGCCCGGACGGCGCTCGGCCGTCTCGACCAGGCGCTCGGCCCAGCGCGCCGCCAGCAGGCGCTGGCGATCGCGCTCGACCAGGCGCGCGGCGAGGCGGCGCAGGTTCTCGACCAGGGTCAGGCGCAGCATGATCGGGATTGCCCACAATTCGCCCAGCGTAAGCGGCGCGCGCTCCTGGTAGGCGCCGATGAAACGCGCCAGGGCTGATTCGTCGAGCTGGCTGTCGCCATGGGCGACCAGTGCTAAAGCGAGCTGGTGGACGCGCGCCTGGCCGGCCGCCTCGCCCGGGGCGGCCAGGCATGGCAGCGCGCGGCTGTAGGCGGGCGGCAGGTGGTGGCGCGCGCTGCGAATGTGTTCGTCGATCAGGTGGTAGCGCTCGCACAGCAGCGCGGCGCCCGTCTGCGCGCCGTCAGCGCTGCTGGCCAGGCTGGCGCAGGCGGCGCCGATCACGGCGGCGTTGTCCGCCAGGCGCACCAGCAAGGCGTCGGCGCCAGGCTCCGGCGCCAGCGCATGGGCGCCGGCGAGCGTACGCGCGTGGTGCACCAGTTGCGCCGCATCGAAGCGCGCGGCGCGCAGCGGCGCCTCGTCCGCGGCGTCGGCGTCGCGGACGGGCGGATGCCCCGCGCGCGGCGCGTCGGCCTTGGTGTGCATGTCTTCGTTCAACAGGAGCCTCGATGATGAGCGTGCGCGAACCACGTCGCACGGCTAAGGCCATGCTAAAACCTCATCAAGAAGAGCACTGTGCGTTAACGAACGGAGTAGCCGGATGCCGGCGAATGTGGCACACGGGCGCCACAGGCGCGCCCTGCCGCGCCGGATCAGGACGCCAGCAGCGCCAGGCCGCCGGCCAGGTGGCGCACATTTGCGTGCCCGAGTTCCTGGGCGGTGCGCGCCGCCTGGGCGCTGCGGTTGCCGCTGCGGCAGAAAAACACGAGCGGACGCGTCTCCCGGCACAGCCAGGCGGCGTGCTCGGACAGGCGCGACAGCGGCAGGCTGTAGGCCGCGCGCCCATGCAACCTGGGAGTGCCGAGCGCGTGTTCGCAGGCTTCGCGCACGTCGATCAGGAGCGCGTTCGGGTGGGCATCGAGGAAGCGCGCCAGCCCGGCCGCGTCGAGGTCATGGCCGTCCGGGCAGGCTGCGGCGTGCATGGGTGCGGGCGCGGCGCCGTGCTGGTCCGACGAGGTGACCGGACAGGCCGCCGGCGGCGGCGCCAGCAAGGCCTGGGCGCAGCGCGCGATGCGCTGGCACGCCGCGTCGATGAAGGCATCATCGGCCAGCGGGCCGAAGGACATGCGCACCGCGTTCGCACAGCGCGCTTGCGGCAGCCCCATCGCCAGCAGCACATAGCTGGGCGCGGCCTTGGCCGCGGAACAGGCGGAACCGGCGCTGACGCGCACGCCGGCCGCGTCGAACAGGTCGAGCAGCGCCTTGCCCGAGCGGCCCGGCACCGAGAAGTTGAGCGTGGTCGGCAGCGCGTGCTCGAACGGCGCGTTGAATTCGATCCCGGGAAAGGCGGCGCGCAGGCTGGCGGCCAGCCGGTCGCGCATCGCCACGAGCTGCGCGTGGCTGCGGAACGTCTGTCCTTCCTCGAGGGCGCGCAGCACCGCGCCGAGGGCTGCGATGCCGGCCATGTTTTCGGTGCCCGAGCGCTGGCCCGCTTCCTGGCCGCCGCCGCACATCAACGGCGTGTAGGGCGCCTGTTCGCGCACCCACAGCATGCCGACGCCCTTCGGCGCGTACAGCTTGTGGCCGGAAAAAGGCGCGTAATCGATGCGCGTGCCGTCCAGCGCCAGCGGCAGCTTGCCGAGCGCCTGCACGCAGTCGACCATCCACAGCGCGTGGCTGCCGGTGTCTTCCAGCACGCGGGCGACGCCGTCGAGATCCGAGACGACGCCGGTCTCGTTGTTCGCCGCCATCGTGGCCAGGAAGGCGACGCGCGGCGCCAGGGCGCGCAGCGCATCGAGGCAGTGCCGGCCATGGCTGTCGACCGGCAGCGCGGTCAAGGTGAGACCGGTGCCGAGCAGCGTGTTCCAGTGCGCCAGGCTTTCCGGCACCGCCTTGTGTTCGGTCGCGCCGTACAGCAGCAGGTCGCCGCACGGCAGGCCGGCCGCGCGCCGTGCGCGCACGGCGCACAGGGCGGACAGGACCGCGGTCTGGATACCTTCGGTGGCGCCGCTGGTGAAGATCAGGCGGCCGCTTGCCGCGCCGAGCACGCGGCGCGCGCGGCCGCGGGCATCGTCGAGCAGCGCGCGGGCGCGCAGGCCGGCCGCATGGCTGCTGCTGGGGTTACCGAAGCACTGCAGCAGCGCCGCTTGGGACGCGGCGATGGCGGCCGGCAGGACCGGCGAGGTGGCGTTGGCGTCGAGGTAGATTTCAGTTGTCATAATAAATCGCAAAAACTGTAAACACGTCCGCTGATCGTGTTATTGTTTAGCAATATGTTACAAAGGCTTTGCGGAAAGCACGTTCTAAATAAGCTACTAATAACTAAATTTAAAGCATATTTGTTCTATTTCTGACGTAAATATAAAATGAATTCACTCGACAAGTTTGATTGTGCAATCTTAGCCGCACTCCAGGCCGATGCAACGCTGTCGATCTCGGGCCTGTCCGACAAAGTCGGCCTCTCCAGCACCCCCTGCTGGAAGCGCGTCAAGCGCCTCGAGGAAGAGGGCTATATCGAGAGCCGCGTGACCATCGTCAACCGCCAGAAGATCGGCTTGCCGGTCACGGTGTTCGTCAGCGTGCGCACCACCGAACACGACGAAAAATGGCTGGAGCGCTTTGCCGCGGCCGTCGTCGCCCTGCCCGAGGTGCTGGAATTTCACCGCATGAGCGGCGACGTCGACTACCTGCTCAAGGTCGCCACGACCGACATCGCCGGCTACGACCGCTTCTACAAAAAGCTGATCAAGACCGCGCAACTGTCCGGCGTATCCTCGGCTTTCTCGATGGAGCAGATCAAGTGCACCACCGCCCTGCCGCTGGAGCTGATCGCGCACGGCTTGCCCGCCTGAGGCGTCTCCCACCGGCCTGTCGTTGTATGCGATGATTGCGGCCGTTCGTATCTAACAACGGAGACAGGCTGATGTCATCGAAATTCACCATCGCGCCGCTGGCGCTGGCGCTGGCCGCGCTGCTGTGCGCATCGAGCGCCGCGCTGGCGCAGGAACAAAGCGTCAGGATCGGCGTGACCGGCCCGCTCTCGGGCGCGAATGCCTTTGCCGGCAAGGACAATGAAAACGGCGTGCGCCTGGCCATCGAAGAACTCAATACCCAGAAAATCAAGGTGGCCGGCAAGCTGCTGCGTTTCGAACTGCAGTCCGAAGACGACGCGGGCGACCCCAAGCAAGGCGTGACGGTGGCGCAAAAGCTGGTCGACGGCGGCATCAAGTTCGTGCTCGGGCCCTACAACTCGGGCGTGGCGATTCCCTCCTCGCGCGTCTACAACGACGCCGGCGTCCTGATGTCGACGGTCGGCACCAACCCGAAGATCACCCAGGGCGGCTACAGCGGCGTGTTTCGCATCGTCGCCAGCGATTCGCAGGTGGGCGGCGCGATGGCCAATTACGGCGCGCGTGAATTAAAGCTGAAAAACGTCGGCGTGATCGATGACCGTACCGCCTTCGGCACGGGCATCGCCACCGAATTCAAGCGCCAGGCGCAAGCGGCCGGGATGAAGGTCGCGGGCCACGAATTCACCAACGACAAGGCGAGCGACTTCGCCGCCATCCTCACCGCGCTGCGCGCGAAAAAAGTCGACGCCATCTTCTTTGGCGGATATGCGCCGCAGGCCGCGCCCATGGTGCGCCAGATGAAGGCGCTAGGCCTGAACGTGCCGCTGCTGGGCGGCGACACCTTGTGCAGCCCGGAGATGGCGAAACTCGGCGGCGCGGCCGTCGGCGACAACGTGCGCTGCGCCCAGGCCGGCGCCATCATCGCCAAGCAGGCCGCGGGCCCCGCCTTCCTCGCCAAATACAAGGAGCGCTTCAAGCGCGAGCCGGACGTCTACGCGCCCTCCTTCTACGACCAGACCATGTTCATCGCGCAGGCGATGAAGGCCGCCAACAGCCTCGATCCGGCCAAGGTGGCGCAGCAGCTGCGCCTTCTGAGCCACCAGGGCGTGGTCGGCACCTACGGCTACGACGACAAGGGCAACCTGAAAAAGACGACCGTCACCGTCTACACGTTCAAGAACGGCGCGCTGGCGCCACTGGCAAGTTATTAAGGTAAGCACACATGAAACACGCATTCACGCTGGGCGCGCTCGCCGCCGCCACTCTCATTGCCTGCGCACCGGCGCAGGCCGCCGCTTCGGCCAAGGCCGCCGTCGCCCATCAGAGCGCCGCCAATCCGCAGGCCGCCAAAAAGCTCAACCTGCTGGCCGACGAGTACTACGACGCGCTGGCGCGCTTCGACCCGGTCGCGGCCAGCGAGAGCGGCGACAACCGTTTTATCGACCAGATCGGCATGGCGATCTCGCCGGCGGAACGCGCCCGCCAATTCGCGCGCTATAAAACCTTCGTCAAGCACCTGCATACGATCAAGCGCGATCAGTTGAACAGCCGCGACCAGACCAGCTACGACATCCTCGACTACGAGCTGGGCATGGCGCTGCGCTTCGAGCCCTTCCCGGAACACCTGCTGCCGCTGAACCAGATGGACAGCATGCCGGTCACGCTGGCGAACTACGCCAGCGGCGAAGGCGCGCAGCCGCTCGTCACCGTGCAGGATTACCGTGCCTACGCCAGCCGCCTGGCGCAGCTTGGCCCCTGGGTCGACCAGGCGATCGCGAACATGCGCGAAGGGATCAAGCGCGGCATCGTACACCCGCGTCCGGTGATGCTGTCGGCCCTGCCCCAGTTCAAGCAGCTCGTCGCCGCCACGCCGGAGGCGAGCATTTATTACGCGCCCGTCAAAAAATTCCCGGCCGGTTTTTCGGACGCGGACAAGCGCGCGCTGACCAAACTGTATGCCGACGCGATCGGCACCAGCCTGAATCCGGCCCTGAAGCGCTTGAGCGCCTTCATCGAGCAGGACTACCTGCCGGCCACGCGCACCAGCACCGGCTGGAACGCGCTGCCGAACGGCGCCGCCTGGTACCAGGTGCGCGTGGCCAGCCAGACCACGACCGATTTGAAGCCGGAAGCGATCCACGAGATCGGCTTGCGGGAAGTGGCGCGCATCCAGGGAGAATATGGCCGCATCGGCCCGAAGATGGGGTACACGGGACCGGCGGCGGGCCTGCCGGCCTGGGTCGCGCAGCAGGCCAGGTTCAAGCCCTTCAAGACCGAGCAGGAAGTGATCGACGTGTACCGCAAGCTCGACGCGCAGCTGCGCACCAAGCTGCCGTCGATGTTCAACCTGCGCCCGAAATCCCCGCTCGATCTGCGCCTGGAGCCGGAACTGAGCCGCGCCACGGCCTCCGACCACTACACCCCGCCGGCGGTGGACGGCACCCGTCCCGGCGTGTTCTGGTCGGTCGTGAACGACCCGACCCAATACGGCAGCACCGGCATGGTCACGCTGTTCCTGCACGAAGGCCAGCCGGGCCACCACTTCCACATCGCGCTGGTGCAGGAACTGGGCCTGCCGAACTTCCGCAAGTTCGGCGGCAACAACGCCTTCACCGAAGGCTGGGCGCTGTACGCCGAAACCCTGGGCAAGGACATGGGCTTGTTCGACAAGCCGGAAGATTATTTCGGCCACCTGAACGACGAAATGCTGCGCGCCGCGCGCCTGGTGGTCGACACCGGCATCCACACCAAGGGCTGGTCGCGCGAGCAGGCGATCGCCTATTTCAGCCAGACGCTCGGCTACAGCGAGCCTGAATCGCGCGCCCAGATCGAGCGCTACATGGTGTGGCCGGGCCAGGCGCTGGGTTACAAGATCGGCGCCCTGAAAATCACCGAGCTGCGCCGCCGCGCGGAAGCCGCGCTGGGCGCGAAATTCGACCTGCGCGCCTTCCACGACCTGGTGCTGGGTGAAGGGACGCTGCCATTGGCGCTGCTGGAGAAGAAGGTGGATCGCTGGATCGCGGCAAGTAAATAATTTGTGCGCGATGAACAAGTAAAGTGAATCCGTTTGGCCGTTTCCAACGTATATAGCCAGGTAAGCCCACTACCTACCTATTCACAACCAAGGAAACGCCATGCGCACATTCACTTCCAGCCTGATCATCGCCGCCCTCTTCGCCACCAGCGCTGTCGTCCAGGCGCAAGCCGCCGATGTCATGGTCGGCGGCCAGAGCATGCTCCCGACCAAGGACATCGTCGACAATGCCGTCAACTCGGCCGACCACACCACGCTGGTGGCCGCGGTCAAGGCGGCCGGCCTGGTCGACACCCTGAAGGGCAAGGGACCGTTTACCGTGTTCGCGCCGACCAATGCGGCGTTCAACAAGCTGCCTGCCGGGACCGTCGACACCCTGGTCAAACCGGAAAGCAAGGCAGCCCTGACCAACATCCTCACCTACCACGTCGTGGCCGGCAAATACGACTTCAAGGCGCTCAGCGACGCGATCAAGAAGCAAAAGGGCAAGGCCGAACTGGCCACCGTCAACGGCGGCAAACTGAAGTTCATGATGAACGGGATGCACAACATCGCCGTCATGGACGAAAAAGGGCAGACGGCCAACATCAGCACCTATGATGTCTACCAGTCGAACGGCGTCATCAACGTCGTCGACAGCGTGCTGATGCCGAAATAAGGCGTCCACTTAACGAAATGGAGGGCTGCTTCGGCCCTCCTGCCGCGTTACTTCTGCGGCGTGATCCGCCACACCACCCCGCCGCCATCGTCGACCACCAGCAGCGCGCCATCGGCCGCCACTTCGACCGCCGCCGGACGTCCCCACACATCGCGGTCGCTGAGCACCATGCCGGTCATGAAGTCCTGGTACTGGCCGGTCGGCACGCCGCCCTTCATCATCACGCGCACGACCTTGTAGCCGGTGCGGGTGGCGCGGTTCCAGGAGCCGTGCAGCGCCAGGAAGATGTCGCCCTCGTACTGTTTCGGGAAGGCGTTTTTCGCCCCCTTCGGCGCCTGGTAGACGACCATGCCGAGCGGCGCCGAGTGCGACTGGATCAGGGTGTCGGGCACGATCACCTTGTTCTTCAGGTCGGGACGCATGCCCTTCAGGCGCGGCTCTTCGTTGGCGCCGATGTAGTACCACGGCCAGCCGTAGAAGCCGTCCTTCTTGACGCGCGTGAGGTAGTCGGGCACCAGGTTGTCGCCCAGTTCATCGCGCTCGTTCACGCTGCAGAACAGCTCTCCCGTGGTCGGGTGCACCAGCATGCCGACGCAGTTGCGCAAGCCGTTGGCGTACGGGCGGCGGTTGCGGCCATCGGTGTCGAAGGCCAGCACGGATGCGCGTTCCTGCTCTTCGCCCCAGGCGGCGCCGACGCCGTATTTCGCTTCCCACTGCGCCAGCGGCTGCGGCGGCGTGGCGCCGATCTTGGCGCCGATATTCGTCGCCGAACCGACCGACAGCAACATCGTCTTGCCGTCCTTCGAGAACGCCAGCGTGCGCGTGACGTGGTTGCCGCCGGTCTCGCTGATCTTCTCGACCATGACTTCCGGTTCGCCCCGCGCTTTCAGGTCGCCCGCGCTGTACGCGAAACGCACGATGGAATCGACATTGGCGACGTACAGGAATTGTGGATTCGGGCCGGCCGGCCACAGGGCCATGCCGTAAGGGCGCGTCAGGCCGCCGGCAAACACGGCCGTCGTGTCGGCCTGCTCGCCGCTCTTCGAGCGCAGCACCATGACCTGGCCCTTGGCCGCGTCGGACAGGAAGATGTCGCCGTTCGGCGCGCGCAGCGGCAGGCGCGGTTTGCCCAGGCCGTCGGCATAGATGCCGATCTTGAAGCCCTTGGGAACGGCGGGCATGGCGCCGGCGGGACGGGCCGCCAGCTTGGGGCCGTTGCCGACGCTCTCGCTGGCGAACGGTGCGGCCAGTTCGCTGGCCTTGATGTGGTGCAGGTCGCCCGGCTTGTCGACGGTCCAGGCGGCGCTGTCGCCGCCTTTCGTGGCGGCGCCCGCGGCGGGCGCGCTGGCCTTGCCGCTTTGGGTAGCCAGGTAGTCGATCAGCGTGGCGCGCGCCTTGGCGTCGGCGACGCCGATCGGCATCGCGGTGCCGGGGACGTCCTTGTTCGGGTCGCGCAGGAAGACGTCGAGTTCTTCGCGGGTCCAGGTCTTGCCGGCGGCGCCGGCTTTGCTCAAGGCGTCGGTGTAGTTGAAATTCGGGACGCCGGCGGCTTTGCGGCCCAGGACGTTGAACAGGCCGGGGCCGGCGCGCGAAGTCAGGGCCGGGTCGACACTGTGGCAGCTGGCGCAGTTCTGGTCGAAATAGGTTTGGCCGGCGGGGGCGGCGATCGCGCCGGCCGACAGGGTGAGGCAGGCGGCGGCGATGGCCGCGCGAAGGTGGGTGTGCATGGGTATTTTTTCGTTGTGTGGTGGCGCGCTGCGGATGCGGACGAAGCGCAAGATTACTCGACCATGAAGACCGGATAACGGCGCCATTCGGGTTCGCGGTATTTGTCGCAGTTGGCGAAGACGAAGTCGAGGACCGCTTCCTGGTTCGACAGGGGCGTTGGATTGGCCGCCTTCCAGTCGGCGAATTTCGCGGCCAGGGCCGGCTCGTCGCGCAGCAGTTGTTCGGCTTCGTCTTCGAACACGTAGTCCGAATACGCTTCCTTCTTTTCCAGCACGCTGTTGAAGAAGCCCCAGCGGAAGAAGCTGTCGTGGGCCAGCGGTTCCAGGGTTTCGACGACATAGCGGGCCTGGTCCTGGTCGAGGGAGACGATGACGTCGCCCGCGCGCAGCTGCACGCTGGCGCGGCGCTTGTCGAGCTGGACATCGTCGTGGAACATGTGGCCCTCATAGGCGCTCGGGCGCGACGTGACGGAAGCGATGTGATAGTAGGCCACGTCCTGCATCCGGTCTTGCGTCACACGCTCGAGCTGCACGCCGTTCAGTTCCAGGCGTTCGATCGCTTCGCGCCAGGCTTGCGGGACGATATACGCCTTCGGCGCCGTCACCGTCACGTCCGCGGTAAACCGGTTGTAGTGGGCGATGTCGCGCTCCCATGGGCTCGAACGGTCGTAGTACAGGCGCGTATAGCCACCCAGCGCGCTCGGCTTGTACTTGGCCTCATAGCCCTTGAAGCGGAAGGTCGACGGGTTTGCTTCGTCCATGACCCAGTGGATCGGCCATTGTTTGCGGGTGCGTCCCGCATCCTTGGCAGCGCGGCGCAGTGCCTGGATCCGGGCGCCGTGCGTGACCGTGAACGCGAGCGCCGTTTCGACCAGGGCGCGCATCGACTCGTAGCGGTCCTTGAAGGGTTTGAGCATGTGCGTCTCGGGCATGAAGCCGATCGTGTGGTGCAGGGCCGCGTAGCCGGTCGAGAAGCGCGCCGTCTCCAGGAAATCGGCGATGCCGTGGTCCGGGCTGTCCTTGACCGGGTTCACGTAGGGGCAGGTCGGCCAGCCGCGCGCGTCCATTTCGGCGTAGATCGCCGGCAGCATGGTGTCGACCAGGTAGCCGCCCAGCTCCGTGCCCAGCTTGTCGGCCTGGGTATGGATCAGGGTCATGGTGTAGCTGTAGTCGGCACCGTTCGAGGTGTGGGTGTCGACCATCACGTCCGGGTCCCAGCTGGTGAACAGCTTGTTGAACACCTGGGCGGTGAGCGTGTCGCACTTGACGAAGTCGCGGTTCAGGTCGAGGTGGCGGCTGTTGCCGCGAAAGCCGAACTGCTCCGGGCCGTCCTGGTTCACGCGCGAGGTGTTGGCCCGATTCAGGCTGCCGTCGACGTTGTACAGGGGGACGAACAGGAATACGGTCTGGCCGAGTGCCGCTAGCCGGTCCGGCTGGGTGCAGAAGTCGCGCACCAGCGCCATGCAGCTGTCGACGCCTTCCGGCTCGCCCGGGTGGATGCCGTTATTGTTGAAGAAGACCGGCCGCCCGGCCGCCTTGATCGCGTCGCGCTCGAATACGCCGTCGCTGCTGACCACGCCCGCGTGGATCGGCACACCGGCGTCCGACGTGCCGACCACGCCGAAGCGCAGCACGGTCGGGTACTGGCGCGCCAGCGCTTCGTACCAGGCGATGCAATCGGCGAGGGTGGTGGTCTGGTTCTGGTTGCCCAGTTCGTAGGGGGTATTCAATGCGTTCGACATGGCGTGAGCGGGGATAAATAAATCAAGCCGCTACGATACCGCAGATGCGCCCGACAGGGGCAGCGAGATCGCCAGCGTGGTGCCGCGTCCGGGCGCCGAGCGCACCGCGAGCGTGCCGTGCAGCGCGTACACGCGCTCGCGCATGCCGATGATGCCGATCCCCTCGCCGCTGCTGGCCGGATCGAAGCCCTGGCCGTTGTCCTCGACCTCGATGCGCAGGATGTCCTGATTCGCGTCCAGCGCCAGCGTCACCTCGGCGGCCGTGGCGCGCGCGTGCTTCATGATGTTCGACAGCGCTTCCTGCACGATGCGGTAGGCGGAAATGGCCAGCTCGTTGCCGAGCTTTGAAAAATCCCCTTCCGAGTGGAAGGCGAAGCGGCAGCCGGAACTGTCGTAATGGCGCAGCATTTCCTCGACCGCCCCGTGCAGGCCGAGCATGTCGAGCACCTCCGGGCGCAGGCGGCGCACCAGGCGCCGCCCGTTGGCATACAGGTCGAGCGCCAGCTTGGTGATGGCCTGGGCTTTGCCTCGGATCTCCTCGACTTCCGGTCCGGGCGCGGCGCGCGCGGCGAGCGTGCCGATGCTTTGTGCTTCCAGGCGCACCGCGATCAGGGAAGCGTTGAGTTCATCGTGGATCTCGACGGCGATCGATTTGCGCTCGTCCTCGATGATGCTGTTGACCTTCTGGATCAGCTTTCGCTTGTCGGCGTCGGCGCGCAGCGCCTCGTTGCGCGAGGCAAGCAGGTCGCGGGTGCGCTCGGCCACCTTGTTTTCCAGGTCCTGGGTCGAGCGCTCGAGCGCCACCGACATCTCGCCGATCGAGGCTTGCAGCTCCCCTACTTCGCCGCCGGTGGTCACCGGCAGTTCGACCTTGTAGGTGCCGCCGCGGATCGCACGCAGGGCTTGAATCGCTTCCTTCAAGGGCAGCGTCAGCGAGCGCGCCAGGATCCAGGCCAGGATGCCGCTGGCAAGCAGCGCCAGCGCCGCCATGGCCAGCTCGATGCGAAAGCGCCTGGTCTGCTTGGCCAGCATGTTCGAGGGCGACATCCGCACCTGCACCGCGCCGACGATCTCGGTGGTGAGCGTGGGCGGACGCGCATCGCCCGAGGCCGACACGTGCGGCGTGCCGTTGTCCGTGAACAGGTTGATCCAGACCACCTGCTTGCGGATCGGCGCTTCGTAGTAATGCGGCTCGGCGTCCTGCGCGCTGTCGGAGGTGACGCGCACGGCGCGCTTGCCGGCGGCGTCGAGCACGTCGACCCGGTAGATGCTCTGGTCCGACTGGACCAGGCCATTGATGGTCAGGCGCAGGTCGGCCAGGTTACCGGAAATGACGTTGTATTCGCTGGTCTCGGCCAGCGCGCGCGCCAGGATGCGGCCGCGTTCGGCCAGCTCCTCGGCCACCTGCGCCCGGTGCGCGTACCAGGAATACCAGACGAAGGCGGTAAACAGGAACACCACCGGCAGCATGGTGATGAAGGCCATGCGCAGGCCGATGCTCCAGCTGCGCCAAAAGCGTAGCGTCATGGCCGCGCACGCGCGAAGCGGCGCGCTTCATCGCTTACCGCGATGTCGAGCGAGCGAGCGACGCCCTCGTTGATCGCGGTGCGGAAGTAACGCGGGAACTGCGGCGCCGGCAGTTCTCCGCTGGCGACAAAACGCGCCGCCATTTCCGCCACCTGGGCATTGATGTCCTCGATCTCGGAATAGGTCGAGGCCAGCGCGCCGACTTTCACCATGTCGGCCGAGAAGCCGATCACGCCCTGCTTGCGGCGGTAGGTCGAGAGCAGGATGTTGCGGATGTTTTCGGGGTTGTAGATGGCGCTGTCGGGCAGCGCCATCAGCACTTCGCTGCGGCCGATGCGCGCCAGGACATCGCCCACATTGTCGTCGCGGCTGGCCTGCAGCACGTCGGCCTGGCCGAGCAGCGCGGGCATCAGAAAGGCGGTGTCGGGTCCGAGGATCGCCGCCACGCGCACCGGGCGCCGGTAGAGCAGCGTGGCCAGGCGCATCTGGTCCTGCGGCGCCGGCTCGGCGTACACCGCCGTCATGGCTTTGGCGCGCGCCGCCGGCAGCCCATCGACCACCGCGCGCCAGACCTGGCTCGAAGTAAAAGCGGCGATGACGACGCAGTCGCAGCGGCGCGCGGCGGCTTCGCGCAGCGCGACCGGGCCGATCGCGACCAGTACCAGGCGGCGGCGCTGGGCCAGTTCGGTACGAAAGGCGGCAAAGGTCGGCACCAGGCGCTTGTACAGGTCTTCGGCGATCCGCAGCGTGAGGCCGCTGTCGTCGCCGGTGACGATCTGGAAGCGGTAGCCGGAGGCTTGATGGGCGGGCGCCGCGCCGGCGGCGCTGGCCACGGCGGCAAGCAGCAGCAGGCTTGCCGCCAGCGCGCGCCGGCGCATCAAGGCTGGATCAGGCCATATTTCACGGCCAGCTTGGTGATATGGGCCTGGCGGTCGACGCCCAGCTTTTCCTTGATCGACTGGCTGGTATTGCTGATGGTCTTGGTCGACAGGTTCAGCTTCTCGGCGATCTCGGCGTTCGTCAGGCCTTCGGCCATCAGCTTGAAAATCTCGAGACCGCGCTCGTCGAGCTGGGATTGCGGCGAGACGTCGCCGCGCACGGCGATGCTGGCCAGGCGCTCGGCGATCTGCGGCGGAAAATACAGTTTACCCGCTTTCGCCTGGCGCACCGCGGCGGCCAGGTCGGCCGGGTCGCAATCCTTGGTGACGAAGGCGTGGGCGCCGATGCGGTAGGTTTCCTTGATCAGGCTATCCTGGTCGAACTGGCTCAGGAAAACGACCTTGGCCTGCGGATCGGCGCGCAGGATGTCCTGGGCCGCGTCCAGCCCCGTCAGTTCGGTGCCGAAGCGGATGTCGAGCACGACGACGTCCGGCTTGTGCTCGGCGTACAGCGCCGCCGCTTCGCTCGGGGTGCGCGCCTGGGCCACGACGTCCATGCCCTGGGCCGCGAGCGACATCGCAAAGCCCGTCATCACGATCGGGTGGTCGTCGGCCAGCATGACGCGAATCGCAGTTTCCTTGCTCACTTTATTCTCCATTGATGACCTCTTTACCCGCATCTGGCAGCGCTGTGTACTAGACGGCAGAACCGACATGGGGTGACGGAAGGATTATTTCATACAACGCGCTGCGACGCGAGCGATGCCGCCCGCATGCACGATTGCGCAAAAATCGCTTTACTTGTTGCTATTTGATGGCATACATTAGTTCTACTTTTTAGAAGTTAGCAGCACTTTACGCCAGCAATACCCGTTTATTCGGGGGCCAACAACAAGGAGATCGCCATGCATTTCTCGCACCTGCACCCTGACGGCGGCGCCAAAGCCGGTAAATTCGCCCTCGTCGCCGCCCTGCACGCGTTGATCGCGGTCGGCGTCGTCAACATGATGAACCACAAAGCCATTTCGCTGCCCGCGCTGCCCCTTGATCTGACGGTGTTACTCACGCCGGAACCGGTGGCACCGCCTGAACCGCCGCCGGAGCCGCCAATGCCCGTGCCGCGGGTCGCAGCGCCGCAGATCGTGGTGCCAATAGTCGAGGTCGAGGTGCCGCCGCCCGCGGTCGACAATCCGCTGCAAGCGACGACGGTCGAGGTGCCCGCGCCGCGGGAACCGGCGCGGCCGATGCAGACCGAGGTGCCGGCCCGTCCGGCCACGCCGGCCACGCCGGCCACGCCGGCCACCACCGGCGGCGCGCTGCGCAGCGCCGTGCTGGCCGATGCCAACGCCTGCGTCAAGCCGAACTACCCGCTGAACGCGGTCCGCAACGGCGAGTCCGGGACGGTGACGCTGGCGCTGCTGGTCGGGACCGACGGCCGCGTGACCAGTGCGCGCATCCAGAAGTCGAGCGGCTCGCGCGACCTCGACCGGGCCGCGATGAGCGCCCTGAGCCTGTGCCAGTTCAAGCCCGCCACGAACAACGGCGTGCCCGAAGCCGGCTGGGGCCAGATCGCCTACGTCTGGACGCTCGACTAAGTTTTCAGGTAGTGCCCCTCTTTGCCCGCCGGTCTACGGCGGGTTTTTTTGTGCCTGTGCCGCAGTCGCAGGCCTGGTTCGGCCCTGTTCGGCCCATCGTCACGACAAGGACGCGGTCCCATGTTCTCCGATTCTCCCACCACCTCCTCCGCCGGTTTCGGCGCCGCGCTGCTGCTCGCCGCGGCCCTGTCCTGGCTCGTGTTCGAGCCAGCCCGGTCATCGCCGGCGCAAGCGGCGCCACCGCATAGCGCCGCCGGCTTCTCGGCCGCGCGCGCCGGCGCGCACCTGGCCGTGCTGGCGAAAGCGCCGCGTCCGATCGCCAGCAGCGCCAACCGTGAAGCGCGTGCCTACCTGATCGAGCGTCTGCGTGCGATCGGCCTGGCGCCGCAAGTGCAGCGCGCCCTGGTCCAGAAAAACTTCGTCGACTACAACGCCAACTACGAGGCGACCATGGGCGTGGTGCACAACGTGCTGGTGCGCCTGCCGGGCAGCGCGCCCGAGCGCCGGCCGCGTGCCAGCCTGCTGCTGGTGGCCCATCTCGACAGCGATCACGCCAGTCTGGACGCCAGCGGCGCCGCGCCGGTGGCGGCCCTGATCGAAACCCTGCGCGCGCTGCGTGCCGGGGCGCCCTTGACGCACGACGTTCTCGTGCTGTTTGCCGATGGCGAGCATGTCGGCAGCCTGGGGGTCCAGGCCTTCGCCGAGCAGCATCCGTGGGCGCGCGAGGTCGCCCTGGCGCTGCGCTTCGACGGCGGCGGCAGCGGCGGCCCGCTCCTGCTCTACAACACCCTCGGCGCCAACAGCGCGGCGATCGACGCCTGGCTGCGCGCAGCGCCCGATGTCGCCGGTTCGTCCCTGATGCACGAGATCCACCAGCTGGCGCCGGGGGCGCTGCGCATCGGTGCCCTCTCTTTGCTGCGCGTGCCGGTGCTGCAGTTCGCAAACACCGGGCGGCCGTTCGGGCGCGACCAGGCGCTCGATACGCCGCAACGCTTCGACCCGGCGACCTTGCAGCACATGGGGCAGAGCATGCTGCGCCTGGCGCGCGAATTCGGCGGCGCGCGCATCGACGCGCGGCCCGCACGCGGCCAGATCTACTTTCCGCTGCCGTTTGCCGGCACCGTGCATTACAGCGGCATGCTGGTGTGGCCGCTGACCGGGCTGACCTGCCTGCTGCTGGCCGGCGCCGTCACCATCGGGATGACGCGCTCCGGCGTGCGTTATCCCGCCTTCCTGCAAGCCTTCTTCATCCTGCCTTCGATCGCGGTGGCGCTCGGCGTCGGCGCCTGGCAGTTGTGGATGCAGGCCCCCATCCTGCACCGCGCCTGGAATCCGGCCGACCCCGAACATGCGCGCCATGCCCTGCTGTATCTGGGCGCCGTGTGCGCCTTGTGCGCCGGCGTCTTTATCGGCGCCCAGCGCCTGCTGGCACGCTTTACCGGTAGCGCGGCGGCGCTGCTGGCCGGTCTCGCCGGCCTGGTGCTGGTCCTGCTGCTGGCCAGCGCGCTGGCGCCCGGCGCCAGCTATCTGCTCGCGTGGCCGCTGCTGGCGGCCCTTGCCGCCTTCTCCGCCCTGCATGCGCGCCGCGTATCGGCCTGGCCGCCGGCGGCGCGCCTGACGCTGCTGCTGGGCGGGGTGCTGCCGGCCGTGGTGCTGGTACTGCCGGTGCTGCGCGACAGTTACCTGGTGCTCTCGCCGCAGCGCATGAATGTTCCGATCGCGATGCTGGTCCTGCTATTGGGCGTGTCGACGCTGCTGCTGGCACAGGCGCGGCGCTTCGTCGCGCGCACGCTGCTGCTGGCGGGATTGGCGGGCTTGGGCAGCCTGGCGCTGGCCGGCGGCGCAGGCGCGCCTGATCAGACGCCACGCCTGCGCGCGAATGGGCTGGTGTACTACAAGGACATGCCGAGCTGGGACGCCTACTGGCTGCATCCGGCGGGCGAACTCGATCCGTGGGAACAAACCCTGTTCGCCAACCTGAAGCAGCCGTATATCTTCGTGAACGTCTTCGGCTGGCAAAGCCCGCGCCAGTGGTATGCCTGGGCGCCGCGCGACGGTTTGCAATTCCCCCTGGTCCGGGTACTGCGCAACGGTAAGGCGCCCGACCGCCACGCCGACTTCACGCTGGTGTCGCAAAACCGCGCGCCCGAGATCCGCCTGCAAGTCATCGGCGCGCGCCCCACGCGCGTAACGATGAATGGGCGCGTGCTGCTCGACACGGAAGCGAAGTCGCTGACGATCGTCTTGTACGGGATGGAGGACGCACTGCTGCACTTCAAGATCGCGGTGCTGTCCGATCCGCTCTTTGGCGTGCGCATCGAGGAAGTGATACCGGGCCTGCCGGAACGGCTGCTGCCGCCACGGCCCGCAGCGCCGCTCATTCCCCTGAGCGGGCAGTCGATCGCGGCCGATACGCTGTGGTTCTACTAGCGGCGCTTGCACTACAATGTGGCGCGCACTTCAGGTGCGCGCCCATTAACTATCCGCAGGATGCCATGCACAAGATCGTCTCCTCCGTCGTCCTTTCCGCCCTCGCCAGCAGCCTGGCACTGGCTTATCCGGCCCATGCCGCCAGCAAGGCCCACGCCGCCACGGTCCAGGAAGCGCCACTGCGCGGCCACCTGGCCTTCCTGGCGTCGGACGTCCTCGAGGGACGCGGCACCGGCCAGCGCGGCGGCGAATTGACCGTCACCTACCTGGAATCGCAAGCCCTGGCCGCCGGCCTGCAACCGGCCAACGGCAAAAGCTTTCGCCAGGAAGTGAAGATCGCCGGCGTGCGTCCGCTGCCGGAGAAAAGCAATGTGGCGCTGGTGGCCGGCGGCCAGGCGCTGCCTTTGAGTTTTGGGGCCGACTGGGTCTGGGCGCCGGGCGACGCCAAGGCCGAGCACAGCATGGATGCGGAACTGGTCTTCGTCGGCTACGGCATCACCGCACCGGAAGAAGGCTGGGACGACTACAAAGGGCTGGACGCCAAAGGCAAGGTACTGGTCATGATGGTCAACGACCCGGCCCCGACCGCCGCGCAGCCGAACCGTTTTAATGGCGCGGGCCTCACCTTCTACGGCCGCTGGACCTATAAGCTGCAGGAAGCGGCGCGCCAGGGCGCGGCCGGCGTGATCCTGATCCACACCGACGCCTCGGCCTCGTATGGCTGGAGCGTGGTGCAGAACAGCTGGGCCGCGGCCGAGCGTTTTCAACTCGCCGACGCGGATCTGGGCACCGGCATGCAGGGCTGGATGACCGACGCCGCCGCCCGTAAACTGTTTACGGCCGCCGGCCAGGACCTGGACAAGCTGCGCGCCGCGGCGGAGGATAAATCGTTCAAGCCCGTCACGCTGAACGCGCGCGTGAAAGGCGAGACCCGCGCCGCGGTCCGCACCCTGAACGAATACAACGTGGCCGGCATCGTGCCCGGCACCGATCCGAAGCTCAAGGACGAAGTCGTCATCTACAGCGCCCATTGGGATCACATGGGCAAGCAGGGCCTTGAGGGTGACACCATCTTCAACGGCGCGGTCGATAACGCCTCCGGCACGGCCGGTCTGCTGGCAATGGCCCAGGAAGCGGCGCGCCATCCGGCCAAGCGTTCGCAAATGTTCCTGTGGGTGGCGGCCGAAGAACAAGGCCTGCTGGGCAGCGCGGCCTACGCGGCGCGTCCGCTGTGGCCGGCCGCGAAGACGGCCGCCAACCTGAACCTGGACAGCCTGAATTTCGTCGGCCAGGCCAAGGACATCGGCGTGGCCGGCAGCGAGCGCACGGACCTCGGCGCGATGGCGGCCGCCACCGCGAAGGCCATGGGCCTCACCGTGGCCCCTACGAAACCGGACCTGGCCGGCGGCTACTTCCGCAGCGACCATTTTAGTTTTGCCAAAGCGGGCATTCCGGCCTTCTCGGTCGGCGGCGGCAGCGCCTGGGTCAAGGATGTCGAGGCGAACAACGCCAAGGCCAAGGCCTACCGCGCGCGCTACCACCAGGTGAACGACGAATACGATCCAAGCTGGGATTTGTCGGGCATGGTGCAGCAGGCGCAGTTCACGCTGAACCTGGGGCGCATGGTGGCCGATTCTCCGAAGATGCCGGCCTGGAAAGCGGGCGACGCCTTCGGCAAGGCGCGCACGGTAGCGAAATAAGCGAAGTAGCGATGCTACGTAAAAAGCCCGGTCAGCGCTGACCGGGCTTTTTGTACCTTGAAATATTATTTCACGGCGAGCCTCGTCATGAAATTTTCTGTCACTCGATGATCCCGCACATGATGCGCGCCCCGCCGCCACCGAGCGGCGCCGGATGATCCGCATGGTTGTCGCCGCCCGCGTGCACCATCAAGGCCTTGCCCTTCACATCGGCCAGCTTTTTCAGGCGCGGCGCCAGCACCGGATTATTCGCCGCCCCGCTGCTCTCGACATACAGCGCCGGCAGGTCGCCGATGTGGCCATCGCCCCACGGCAGGCCGTGCTTCTTGCTCTTGGTGGTATCCAGATGCGCGCCCGCCGCGCCGGCCGGCACCGGCTTGCCGTCCTTCTGGTTGGTGTCGCAGCTGCCGTTTTCGTGCACGTGGAAGCCATGCGCGCCCGCCGGCAGGCCGGTCAGGGCCGGCGTGAAGACCAGGCCGTATTTCGATTCGCTGATCGTGACCGTGCCGCTTGACGCGCCGACACCGGCCTCCGACACCGCATTCATCGTCGCGCGCAGTTCGGCCGCATGCACGGTCGCCGCCGCCCAGGTCGAACACAGCAGCGCCGCACAAATCCATTGAGCTTTCATGTCACTCCCTTTCAGTCATCCAGTTATTGAACGAAACAGGCCAACGCGGACCAGTGTAGTGCATCCGAAAAGATGGGGGAACGCGGCTGAAAGTAGACTGAGGCGCGCCGAATCGTCTCAGACCGGGTTCTGCCAGCGCAGCCCATACGGCAAGCTTGCCGGACCGAAGACAAAATGCAATACGCGCCGCAAGCTGGTGCCGGCCGCTTTGGACGACGCGTGGAGCACCAGTGGCCGCATCAGCAGCGCATCGCCCCGCTCGAGGGTAGAAGTGGCGACTCGACAGCTGCGGCGCCAGTGTGCTGCCTGCTCCGCATCGATCCTGCCCTGCGTGTGACTGCCCGCGATGAACTGCAGCGGCCCATCGACTTCCGTGCACGGATCGAGATGCAACCGAATCGCCACCAGCTGTTCCAGCAGTTCCGCTGGCGGCTGCACATACAGGCTCCCTTCTTTTTGCGACCACCCGCGCAATGCAGGATGATCGACGCGCGCCGCCACGGGGATGCTCAGGTCCTGGTGGATCGGCACTAGCCAGTTACGCGACAGCGACTTTTCGAAATACGTGCATTGGACGGCCACGCCATCCTCGGGCAGCAGCGCAGCGATCTGCGGATGCGCCCGCAGTTGCGCCACCAGCTCCTGGCACCACGGATGCTGCAGCAGACAGCGCGATCCGGCCGACGATGGTGCGAGCTCGATTGGCAAGGCGAGCAGGCGCTCGCACTCGTCCGGCGTCAGCACCTGGGGAATCGTGGCAAAGCCGTCGGTATCGAGTGCGTGGGTGTGCATGCGCTGGGCTGGAGAGCTGGGCGGAGTACAGAACGATGCAACGCAAGCGTGCGGCGCGGGCTTCATCTCAGTCGCCGCCGCCGGTGTGATCGATCTCGCCGGCGAGTACGTCGAGAACCATGCGCGTCTCCATGATGGTCGCATACTCCGCGCCCAGGTTGGCAAGCGCCATCGCATGCGCCTCGTCCGCGCTGCGATTGCGGCCGGCGTAGTCCGTCATCGCGAACGCAAAAGAGGCGTCGGGCACGACCACGGTATCGAAGCCGAGGTTGCCCGCCGTGCGGGCGCTGCACTCCACCGAGATGTTGGTGCTGACGCCGACCAGCACGATCCGCTCCAGTTGCCGCACCCGCAGCCAGCGCTCAAGCGCGGTGTTAATAAAAGCGTCCGGGACGTTCTTCTCGACTACGTGTTCATGCGGCAGCGGGCGCAACGCGTCCTGGAACTCGACGCCGGATTGGCCCGGTGCGAAGGGAGAATCCACCGAGCGCGAGATGTGGCGCACGTGGACGATATGCGCCTGCGCCGCGCGCCAGGCCTGCAGCAGCTGCGCGATGCGGTCTTCCGCTTGATGGTTATTGCGGCTGTCTGCAGGCGTATTCGCCATGCCCTTTTGCATGTCGATGACGATCAGGCACGGGAGCGGCTTGTTCATGCGCTGTCCTGCGCAGCGCTGAGTTTGAGCTGCCAATACCCGACATCGATCCAGCGCCCGAACTTCAGCCCCACTTCGCTGAAGTGCGCGACCTTTTCAAAACCCAGCCGCTCGTGCAGGCGCACGCTCGCTTCGTTCGGCTGCGCAATGCCGCCGATGGCGAGATGTAGTTCGCGCTGGCGCAGTTCGGCCAGCAATGCTTCGTACAGCATAGTGCCGGCGCCCTTGCCCGCGTGCTGCGGGTCGAGATAGACCGAGGTTTCGACCGCAAAGCGATAGGCGGCGCGCGCCCGCCATTTGGTGGCGTAGACGTAGCCGATCAGGGTGTCGCCCTCGAGCAGGACTAGCCAGGGCAGCTTGGCGGCAGCGACGTCGGCGATGCGCTGGGCCATGTCGGTGGCCGTGACTGGCTGCTCTTCGAACGAAATCGTCGTGGTGGCAATGTAGTGGTTGTAGATGGTAGAGATGGCTTCGGCATCGGCAGCAGTGGCGAGACGAATTGTTCTGGTCGATGTCATGGAAAGGCAGGCTCGGCAAATAAGTGTTCATTAAGCAACTGCTCACCATACTAGCGCGCATCGCGCCACCTGGCTATCGATATGGCACGGGCGAAAAAAAACGGCACCCGAAGGTGCCGTCTTGTTCAGCTTACTGGTTCAAACGATTACTCGCCGTCGCCGTGCGACTCCACCGGAGCCGCCGCATTCTGCTGATCTTCCATCGCCTGCAGTTCGGCAGCCATATTGGCCTTCTGCTGCAGTAGTGCCTGGCACTCTTCCGCTCCCGCACTTCCTTGTGAGCACCGTAAAATTTCAGCCCGGTACCGTCAGGACTCAGACAGCGACGATGATGTTCCCCTCCAGCCCGCGCAGGCCCGTCGCGCACGCCTATCATCGCCGCTTCAGTGAGCATTCCGATTGTTTCATGAGACGATGTGGGCGAGATGAAGGAATCAATCGACAGCTTTGCGTAGCCCAGCAGCCTATTTACACTCTACGCGCACGTTACTACCCGTTGCCTGTCAGGTATTAGCATTACCTGAGTGTTACTTCGCCATCAACGAATAATTCAGCTTGTCTTTTTAGTTCGTCACTTTTTTTCTAAACGCCGCTGAAGAAATATGAATACACAATATTTCCAACAACTCCTGTTCCAACTCCAATCAAAATTGAATAGAAGAAATTCCGCCACTTTTTATTTCCCTCCGCCAGCATCCGTTCCCGATAATTCCTAGTTTCTTCCGATAGAATCACAAAACTTAAGGGTCGATTTTCTGCCTTTTCAGAAACGAAAGCTCCAAACAAGATTGCAGCCAAGAGCGCGATACATAAAAATGTAACCGAGTTGAAAACAAATCGCGGCCATACGCCAGTTACAACGACATCTGTCAAAAAATCGATCTTTCGCAATATCTTCTGAGGCTCCGTAATCTTAGATCCGACCGAAGCAGAAAACGTCTTGACCACATCCACATAATGAGAAACCAATCGACTTCCAGCGATAAAAACTCCAACTAATGCGCCTAAGAAGAATAAAATACCAAATATCACGCCAATATTGTCTGCCTTTCTAGATATATAAGAGCGAACGGGATCCGGCTTTTTGATCCAAGTACGAATATGCCCGGTTAACAGCGACTCAATATCTACCCCCCAAGTCCTTTCCGTATGACTTATTCTAAAGAAAATTGAGCTATCAGGAATCCAACTGCGCCGCTGCATTATTACAAGCCCATCTGAGAAAGACGCTTGCACCAGATTGGGATTACCCGCATTTATTGACATCTCAATAACTTGCTTTTCGAGAGTTTGTTTCTTGTGAAAGCGGACAAGATATGACCATGAAAGATGAACGGCAACTGTGACTAGTGGTTTCACTTCTGTGAAATGCTGGAAATCCTCGAAGCTATTTAAAAGGTGAGTTGAATCATCACTATAAGCAATCGTGACCGTGAATTGTATCAATTGGGCATCATTCTGCTGCGAAATTCTCTGATTAACCAGATAATACATATTGACTATATGTTTCTCATCAACCTCAAAGCTACCTCTAATTATCTTTTCAATTGTTTGAGGCTTGCCCAGCAGCGACGAAATAAAGCCACCAAACTCTTCACCTGAACACGGAAGCATTACCGCATAATTCGGTGTTGAACCACCGCCACTTGTGTTTGGAACAGATTTCATTATCACGTACCTTTGCTAGGATTCTATTCGTATTTTATAAATATTGAATTAAGACTAGATCGATCATTCATTTTCAACGCGCCACAGGTAGCCGCCTCTGGCTGCCAGAAGAGGTTATCAAAGAATAACAGGAAAGTTTAAGATCGGAAATAAAATTAACAGCAGATCCACACTTATCCACAGCACATAAAAAAAGCACCCGAAGGTGCCTTTTTGTTTAGTACTCTGCAGCTTTGTGCGTCCTATTTGATACCACTGGAACCATACGTTCTGTTGCTTTTTTTCGACCGAAGCGTGCATCATGTTGGCTTTTCGCAACATAGAAGTTTGTGATGCCCTTTCGTAAGTCATTGCAGTTCGCTTGCAGCCTCCAGGCAATCTTGCAAAAAGTCGCGCTGCAACTTAAGAAGCTTATACCAGCGGCGCTGAACAAGCAGCTATAAGTCGATTGTTACCGGTAACTATATTGATACCGCCCTCAGTAAAGTCACCATCATGCGTAACGAGTAACCATCCGTTACGCGAGCAAAGATCAGAAATCATTGCATCATTGAAATCCGCCCCTCCCGATTCAAATACTCCTAGCATTGATAAACAATCAACTCCAGCAAAACCGTCGTCTACTTTAGTCGAATTTTTCAAAATAATTTTCCCGTAGGCTGCCGCATTCTGGCCGACGCTAGCAAAAGCAGTCGATTGCCTAAAGTCTTTAAATTGCGGATACGTTTTCCGATGAAGCGCGCTCCACTCAATGCGACAATATCTATTTAAATATTCACTGAGTACCATCGAATTTATCAAAATATTCGACCCGGCCTCCTTCATCAATTTAAAGGCCGCAGAATATAATCGAGTTGCGTAGTGCGCACTACTCGATGGCGCTGGAAGGAGATACAGCCAAACATTGGCATCAAAAAGCAAACGATCAACATCCGAAAATTTGTAGTTATCGATACGATGTGCTTTATTCATCATCTATTTCTGTTTTCCAAGCGTCATCGAAAGACTTTCTATTTTCAAAGTAGATCTTCGCGTTATCTATTACACGGTCGAGCAGTTCAAAATCCTCTGGCTCCATCCCGCTGACAATAAGTCGCTCACGAATGCTGGACTCCGGAAGTTCACCGTATAATTGTCCAATTGCTGCGTTCAAGAATGCGGATATTACCATTTCCACACCTTCAAACGAAACATTAACTGCGTCGGTAGTCGCTAGTCGCTTGACAATAGTATCGTGAAGACGTTCACCATCGTCAGCCGAAACACATATCGGACCAACGAGATTTTTTACGGAGATATTGACTGATGCGTTCATATTTAATCACTAAGTAAAGACTATCTTCGGCTCTGCACTTCGGAACGAAGGCGATATGTTTTTTTGTCACTTGTGTTTATTTGAAAATTGATCGCCGTCCCAGGGAAATCTGAGCGAATTTGATGATACTGCTTTATACCCTTGCTAAACTCGTAAAAACCATCACGCGAGACTATTTGAACTTTGCCATTGTTTAGCTCAATAAATTCCTGCAGTAATTTTAAGCCAAACCCTCCTGGGTGCTTGCCAGTTTTCGTCGTGTTACCCTCAATCATCGCCCACTTTATAGCATCAACAGCAGATATTTCGGTTCCAAGGAACTCACGCACATTCGTACGAATTCCAACACCTGCATCGGAAATAGTTAAATCTAAATGGTCTTCCTTCGGATAAAACTGCCCGCTGACAGATATCCCGGCTTTAGACTTTGAATGCATCGCACAGTTCTGGAAAATTTCAAAGATGCTCTGTCGAAATTTTTTACCCAATCCTTCGGTCATAACCGGAATTCCTTTGCCCGGCAAATGCTCCTTTAAGTAGGCAGCAAACTTGGCTGACTCAGCAGGACCAAATATTCGGTGCGGCAATGTAGTCCTATGGGCATCATGGATTTTCTTGTGACCGAATTGGCACAAAAACTCATTCTTACACAAAAGTGTAGCAACGGAGCGAGGAAAATCAACCAGATCAATCGAGTTGTTCCTGTCGACTATCCGCTCTAAGACTACTTGCATTGCGGCCGTCATGTTGCCATCGAAAAACGCACAGGATCCAAAGCGGATAACTATGTGGTCGTTGTAAAGCTCCTGTGTTGCTTCGCAAAGTTTCGCCAGATTGGTATAGCCGACCATCGTGCTGCGAATTGTTGGAAGTTCATGCTCCATGGGTCTGTGTGCTTCAGGAAATACATTCTGATTTGGATTTCTTACTCGTACTCTGCGCCCGAAAAAACGGCACCCCTTAGGGTGCCGTTCTACTAGCAAACTACGTTAAGGTTTCAGCAATCACTCGCCATCCCCATGCGACTCCACCGGAGCCGCCGCATTCTGCTGATCTTCCATCGCCTGCAGTTCGGCAGCCATATTCGCCTTCTCCTGCTGCAGCAGTGCCTGGCGCTCTTCCGCCTCCCACACTTCCTTCTCTTTGCGGGCGCGGTGGAATGCCAGACCGGTACCGCCAGGAATCAGGCGGCCGACGATGACGTTTTCCTTCAGGCCGCGCAGACCGTCGCGCTTGCCCATGATCGCCGCTTCGGTCAGCACGCGGGTGGTTTCCTGGAACGATGCGG
>Ga0213834_100076_pt1 | contig 124761 bp, 101 predicted proteins | sample SWPTP12_FD_160580 | JGI IMG/M metagenome (GOLD analysis project Ga0213834, IMG submission 160580) | Coastal seawater microbial communities from Marineland, Florida, United States - SWP TP1 #2 | ecosystem: Environmental > Aquatic > Marine > Coastal | place: USA: Florida | collected 2016-08-06 | reverse complement strand
GTGGCCTGAACCGAAGCCCCTCCGCGCTGCTTACTTCGTCTAACTCGTTGAATCTCAAGGAGTTTTCCGTTTCGTCTGCGCCGGAAGTGGGGCGAATTATAGAGACATTGAGAGGGGCGTCAACCCCAAATTTCAAAATCGACGAGAATAAGATTATTGAGCACTATATTGCTCATCCCTCCAATCTTCAGCATCATGCGCGTCGCTTCCCGACTTCCCCCTTCTATACGGATTACCACAAAGCAATGAATGCAAAACAACGCAGCCTGAGTTCGATCGTTTTGCCGGTCGGCATGCTGCTAATCGCCATGGCGTCGGTACAGACCGGTGCATCACTGGCCAAGTCGCTGTTTCCACTGATTGGCGCCCAAGGAACGACGACACTGCGGCTGACGTTCGCAAGCGTGTTGATGGTCCTGATTCTGCGTCCATGGCGCACCACGTTCACCGCCAGCTCACTGCGCACGGTGCTTATATACGGGATCGCGCTCGGTGGCATGAATTTCCTCTTCTATATGGCTATCCGCACGATTCCGCTGGGCATTGGTGTTGCGCTGGAGTTCACCGGCCCTCTGGCGGTCGCGCTGTATCACTCTCGCAAAGCGACTGATTTCATATGGATCGCCTTGGCGGTTACGGGCCTGGCGCTGCTGATCCCGATCGGACAGGCAGGCGGGCTGGATATGACCGGCGCTCTTTATGCACTGGGGGCCGGGGTCTGCTGGGCGGCCTATATTCTGTTCGGACAGAAAGCCGGCGCTGATCATGGCGTGCAGACGGCTGCCCTTGGCGTCGTGATCGCCGCGATCGTGATGGCGCCCATCGGGGCGACCTACGCTGGCAGCGCTCTGCTCGACCCTGCGCTGATTCCGGTCGCACTCGGCGTTGCTTTACTGTCCACCGCGCTGCCCTACACACTTGAAATGATCGCGCTGACGCGCATGCCCGTTCGGACATTCGGCACGTTAATGAGCATGGAGCCCGCGGTCGGCGCACTTTCCGGGATGATGTTTTTGCATGAAAGCCTGTCGCTGACCCAGTGGCTGGCCATCGGCGCGATCATCGTTGCATCGGTAGGCGCCACCCTGACGACCCGCCCTGAACCGGTCACGCTGGTTCCCGCAGACTAGCCTGTTTTTCATTCGTTACACGATGTCACTAGCATTTGTAACGCCATTGCGCCATGTTTACGCCTGTACGCCTCTCCATTATGAAGCCTCACCAGGAACGGACGCGATTGTCAGGCTTTGGGCATGTGAGCGAATTCAGGCTAGAGACTGAACGGAATTCCCCGCTCAGGTAAGGAAGTGAATGAAGTACTTTTTGATCATCTTGGCAGCGCTGGCTGTCGCGGGCTGTGCGGCTACGTCTAAACCGGTCAAGGGCAAGCGAGGCATTCACATCAACTGTTCCGGCCTGTCTTCCTCGTGGAGCCAGTGCTACGACATGGCGACCAATTCCTGCGAATCCAAGCAATACCGCGTGATTGCCAAATCCGGCGACGCAGCCGAAGACCCGGGCGAATACCCGCTGGGACTCAACCCCGCCGGATACACCAGCCGCAGCATGATCATCATCTGCAAGAAACCGGCGAAACCCTAAGCCTTGAGCCCTTCATAGGCTGACAGCACCACCGCCGGGAAGGCGGTGGTGAACGACCAGGATCAGACAGCCGTTGTGCGAAGGTTCAGCCAGTCAAGCGCGACGCCTTCGAGCAGAGGCGACAGACGCTTCCTGACTTCTGCGTGGTAATCATTCAGCCAGTCACGCTCTTCTGCAGTGAGCAGGTCAATTTCCAGGCAGCGCGTGTCGATCGGGCAGAGGGTCAGGGTTTCGAACTTGAGGAATTCGCCGAACTCGGTTTTCCCCGCCGGCTGGTTGATCACCAGATTCTCGATGCGCACGCCCCACTGCCCCGGACGATAGGTACCCGGCTCGATGGACGTGATCATGCCCGGCAGCATCGCGGTTTGCGGTGTCGCCGGTGCCTGATAGGCGATAACTTGCGGCCCTTCGTGCACGTTCAGGAAATAACCGACGCCATGGCCGGTGCCGTGACCGTAGTTGACGCCCTCGGCCCAGATCGGCGCGCGCGCAATGGCGTCCAGCAGAGGCGACAGAATGCCTCGCGGAAAATGCGCCCGCGACAAGGCGATCACACCCTTGAGCACCCGCGTGCAGTCGCGTTTCTGCTCTGGCGCAGGATTCCCGATCGGGACCATGCGTGTGATGTCGGTGGTGCCGCCCAGGTACTGGCCGCCGGAATCGATGAGCAACAGCCCGTCGCCCTCGATCTGCGCGTGTTCCTGCTCGGTGGCGCGGTAGTGAGGCATCGCACCGTTGCCATTGAAGCCGGCGATGGTGGCGAAACTCTGGGAAATGTAGTCAGGCCGGCGGGCGCGAGCCGCGCTGAGTTTTTCATCGATCGTCAGTTCACTGACCGGCTCGTGGCCTAGCGCGGAGTCCAGCCAGGCGAAGAATTCGCACAGCGCTGCACCGTCCTGTTCCATGGCCTTGCGTATGTGCTGCGCATCGGCCTCGCTTTTCTGCGACTTGAACAAGGTGGTTGGGTTAAGGCCCTCGACCAGCGTGACCTCGCTGTCCAGATAATCGAGCAAACCGCAGGTAACCCGTGCAGGATCCACCAGAAGCCGGGCATCACGAGGGACTTCGCGCAAGGCAGCGCCGATGCGGGTGTATTCATGCAGCGTGATGCCGTCGTCTTCGAGCACCTTGCGCAGCGGCGGATCGACTTTGTCCGACGCGACAAAAAGGTTGACGCTGTCGGGCCCGATCAACGCGAAGGCAATGAACACCGGGTTGTAGGAAACGTCTGCGCCGCGCAGGTTAAACAGCCAGGCGATGTCATCCAGGGTTGCGAGAAAATGCCAGTCCGCGCCTTTCTCGCTCAACGCCGTGCGCAGGCGACTCAGTCGCTCACTGCGAAGCTCGGTGGCCTGAGGTGCGACGTGCTCATAAACAGGCTGGTTTGGCAGTTGCGGGCGATCGTCCCATAACTGTGTCAGCAGGTCGAGATCGGTACGCAATCTTGCGCCACGGGCGTAGAGGTTGCTCGCCAATGTGCGGGACGATGCAACGGCCAGCACCGCACCGTCCACTGCGACCACCGAATCGGTCTTCGCCTGCTCGGCGAGCCATTCCAGCGGGCCGCCCTGCCCCGGCTGCAGTTTGACCAGCTCGATGCCGCTGCCAGCGAGTTCTTTGCTGGCCTGCTCCCAGTAACGACTGTCGGCCCAGACGCCTGCGAAATCCTGGGTGACGATCAGGGTGCCGACCGAACCGTGGAAGCCCGACATCCACTGCCGACCTTGCCAGTAACCTGGCAGGTATTCGGAGAGATGAGGATCGGCCGAGGGCACCAGCCAGGCGTCGATGCCTTCACGACTCATCAGCTCACGTGCCTGCGCCAGGCGTTGCGCCACCACTCCAGTGGGTTTGGACTGCGTATTCATTGAATCTCCTGCTGACCCGAAATATTTGCGTCGCACGGCCCCGATAATGGAGCAGGCATGAAGGCTGAGCAACCGCAGCGACCCAACCCGGGAAGTCACGACTGCGCTCCCCGACCCTCGACTCAAGGGAAAGTTTACGACCCGGTCATGAATATTAAATAAATACGGACGGTTTATATCAATCTGCAACATTCATATGAACCACGGTTAAGTTTTCAATCTGCTGGCTATTACGACTGCTCGAAGTAAGACAACTAACGCCCTCGCCAACCGTTCAATTATTGAACGCCATAATTTTGTTACTCCCCTGTCGCGTCCGACTTCTGACGTTAGAAAAATGCCTCTCAGGCCCTTTTCCGGCGCTGCCGGCGCCGCCAGGCACCCAGCGGAAAAACGTCATTTAGCCGTGCGAGTACTCCGCTGGATTTTTGACTGCCTTAAAAATCAATTAGTTACGATTGCATTCGGCCCGCTTATCAAAAACTTAACAGAATGTTGACGAAATAATTTGACAGGAACTGCGCCGCCGTCGATATATAGGCGTGTCCAATGTTTTCCCGTTTTATCAGCGCAGCCAAAGAGCCGCGTGCGGAAGACATTTCGACTTCATCACGTTGTACCTGCCAAAGAAGTTAATGACCTGAACGGTGTGTTTCCTGCGCCGGTGGGCACTTCTTGGGTTCAAGAAATGTTTTTCGAATTGCTGAAAGTGCTCGGCGGGGCGGTAGCTTTGCCCAACGGTTTTCAACGCTCGGTTTCCGGGCGCATGACCGACGAGCATCACCCTTCTGGATACAACGGCAGGATCTGCAGATTCGGGCGGTAGCGTGTCTGGCGCCCGATACCCGGCTGCAACGGTCCACTTGATGCGAGGACGCAACGCAATGCCTTTATCTTTCGACATGGATGAGCAGCTGGCCCGACGCCTGGCTGACGAAATCGATACCAACGGCTTTGCGAAGATGACCGGCGCAGTGAGCGAGTCTGACTTGCAGCAGTTGCGGCTGTGGACTGATGAGCAGGCGCGCAAGCACCACGGCGAATATTTCGCCTACCACGGCGAGGCCAGTCTGGGCGACAGCTTGCTGGCCAGCTACTGGAGCGACCCCCAGTTCAAGGCGCTGCTCGGCCGCCTTTATAAGCATGCCGCCCGACGCGATGCCGCCAGTGAGCGGATCTTCCCGGTGCTGCGTTGCGTACAGGGCAATCAAGGCAAGCGCGAGTCCAATAGCTTCCATTACGACGCGAGCCTGGTCACTGCGCTGATTCCCGTGTTCATCCCCACCGAGGGCGAGGAGCGTGGCGATCTGATGCTCTTCCCCAACATTCGGCGCGTGCGCGCCTGGGTGTTGTTCAACGTGATCGAGAAGGCCTTGCTGCAAAACAAGATCACCCGCAGCTGGATCATCAAAGGCATGCAGCGCAACTGGCTCAAGCCTTACGTGCTGCGTCTGGAGCCCGGCAACGTTTACTTCTTCTGGGGCTATCGCACCCTGCACGCCAACCAGGCATGCAGCCCGGGCCTGAAGCGCGCCACGGCATTGTTCCATTTCGGTGACCCGCACACCGGCAGCCTGGCGACACGCCTGATTCTCAGAATCAACCAGAGCCGGGCGCGCCGAATGAGCAACAAGGCGGGCAACCCGCCGCCCGCTTCGACGCCCACGCACACCGATTGAGCCGCTGCACGTTGCTGCACCTCACTGCTTCGCATGCCCCTGCCGTGAAAGCTCTCAAGCATTACATCAGAAACGGAGACTTCGATGATCAACGTAACCAAGACTTACCTGGGCGATATCGACAAGTTCAAGACGTACGTCGAAGGCATCTATGCGCGTGGCTGGCTGACCAACCACGGGCCACTGGTGTGTGAGCTGGAGCAACGGCTCAAGGATTATCTGGGGGTCAAGCATGTGATCCTCACCAACAACGGCACGCTGGCGCTTCAAGTCGCATATCGCGCACTGGGCCTGAGCGGCAGCGCGGTCACCACGCCATTCAGCTTCGTGGCCACCAGCAGCTCGTTGCAATGGGAAGGCATCCGCCCGATCTTCGCCGACATCGACGCGCAGACCTGGAACATTTCGCCGGAGCACATTGAGAGCCGCATTGTTTCCGACACCACGGCCATCGTCGGCACCCACGTGTTCGGCAATCCCTGTGCGGTCGAGCGCATCGAAGAGATCGCGCGTCGGCGCAATCTGAAAGTCGTGTACGACGGCGCCCATGCCTTCGCCGTGCGCCATGCCGGTCAGTCAGTGCTGAACTGGGGCGACATCAGCACATTGAGCTTCCACGCGACCAAGTTGTTTCACACCATCGAAGGTGGCGCGATCATCACCAACGATGACGAACTGGCCCGCCGTGTTCACCTGCTGTGCAACTTCGGCATCGTCGACGTCGACAAGATCGACGGCATCGGCATCAATGCCAAGCTCAACGAATTCTCTGCTGCGATGGGTCTGTGCATCCTCGACGATATCGAGAACATTCTTCAGCAGCGCGCGGAAATCGCCCACCGCTACACCACTCGCCTGAACGACTACGTCGACCTGCAGAAAGCGGAAAACGACAGTCAGCTCAACAACAGTTATTACCCGATCGCGCTGAGCGACGAACAACAGCTGCTGCGTCTGCGTTCGGCGCTGAACACCAACGGGATCAATCCTCGGCGTTATTTTTACCCGTCGCTGGACACCCTCGAATACCTGCAACCGCAGGCGGCGCAAACCGCTTCGCGCTCATTGAGCGAACGCGTGCTGTGCCTGCCGATTTATCCAGGCCTGCTGCCGGAAGATCAGGAACGCGTGATCAACACGGTGATCGCCGAATGCGCCACGACCCGCATGCCATACCGCGTACCGTCGCTGGCCCAGGTCATCTGACGGCCGACTGCACTTACGCTCACGTTCTGGCGAAAAGGACATCCCATGCAGACCAAGCGCTCAGTCATACGCAACACTGCGTTGAGCTATGCCGGCCAGGCCTACACGCTGCTGATCGGGATTCTGATCATGCCGTTTTACCTTGGCCATATGGGCGCCGAGGCATACGGCCTGATCGGGTTCTTCTCGGTTGTCCAGGCCTGGCTGCAACTGCTGGACGCAGGACTGTCGCCAAGCCTGGTGCGGGCCGTTGCGCACCAGCAGGGCAGCGACCGGCTGGACCGTTATTCGGGACGGTTGCTGCGTTCGTTCGAGATCATTTTTCTGCCGTTGGCCGCGCTGTGCTGCATCGCGATGTACGTGGGCAGCCAATGGATCGCCGTGCACTGGCTCAACGCCAAAGAGCTGTCGACCCAGACGCTGGTCGAGTGCATCGGCCTGATGGGCATCGTGATCGCGTTGCGGCTGTATTCGACGCTGTATAAAAGCGGCATTCAGGGGCTGGAACAGCATGCCTGGCTGAACATCGCCAACGTGCTCATCGCCACGCTGCGCTACTTCGGTGGATTGGTGCTGGTCAGCACGATCTCCGACGATCCGGTGACGTTCTTCCAGTTTCAAGTGTTGGTCGGCGTGGTTGAAACAGGGCTGTTCGCGGCCCGCGCCTATCAACAGATGCCGACGCCGTCCTGGCTGACAGGCTTCGACTGGCATCTGGTCAAGCCGATCATCCCGTTTGCGGTGAGCATGTCCGGCACCGCGGTGCTGTGGATCGTGCTGACACAGATCGACAAAGTCCTGCTCTCCGAACTGCTGCCGCTCAATGAATACGGCTACTTCTCGCTGGTGGCCCTGATCACCACCGGGATCATGATGTTGAGCAACCCGCTGGCGCAGACGTTGCTGCCGCGCCTGACGGTGTTGATGGCCGAAGGTCGTCGCGACGAAATGCACACGCTGTTTCTGGCCGCCAACCGGTTCGTCTGCACGTTCATGTTTCCGCTGGCCGCGCTGATTGCCCTGCACCCGCATGACATGGTGTTCGCCTGGTCGGGGGATGAGTCGGCCGCCGCCTGGAGCCGTTCGATTCTGCCCTGGTATTCGCTGGGCAGCGCAATCATGGCCGTCAGTGCGTTTCAGTTCTATCTGCAGTACGCCTACGGGCAGATGCGCCTGCATGTCTGGTACAGCATCGTGTCGGCGCTGATCACGGTGCCGGTGATGTTCCTGGCGATTCGCGAGTCCGGTGCATTGGGCGCGGCACTTGCCTGGTTCGTGCTGCGGGCCGTGTCCTTCGCCATCTGGCCGATGATCGTGCATCAGCGACTGGCGCCGGGCATTCACGGGCAATGGCTGCGCGACATCCTGCGCATCTGCGTGATGACCGCCGTGGGGCTGGCGATCAGCGAGCCGGTCATGCGCCTGATCGCCAACGAAAACCGCTTCAACCTGTTTATGGGTCTGGCCGTCAGCGGCCTGATCACGCTGATGGTGGTAGCAGCAAGCTACAAGCCACTGGTGACGAAAATTTCCGTCTTGTTCAGCAAAGCGAGTACTTGAGCCATGGATGCCAACAGCAAAAACACGAGCGACGCGCCGGCTGCCGCGCCCCTGGTCAGCATCGTCTGCCCAGCCTACAACCAGGAAGCCTACGTCACTCAGACGCTGGAAGGTTTCCTGATGCAGCAAACGACCTTCGACTTCGAAATCCTGGTCAACGACGACGCCTCGACCGATGGCACCGCCCGCATCATTGCCGATTACGTCAAACGCTACCCGACGCTGATCCGCCCCTTCTATCACGAGACGAACCAGTACTCGCAAGGCAATCCGTCGGTGCCGCGTCTGTTCGGCGAAGCCCGCGGCCGCTACATCGCTTACTGCGAAGCCGACGATTACTGGACCGATCCGCGCAAACTGCAGATCCAGGTGGACTTCCTCGAAAGCCACCCCGATTACGTGCTGACTTATCACGACGCCATCCCGTTCGATACCAATGGCCAGTATCCGATTCAGCTGCAAGGCAAGCTGCGGGGCGATGCCACCGCCCTCGAGCTGCAGAAAGCGCGGCCGATCTCGACCCTGACGACGGTGTTCCGCAATGTCTTCGACACCTTGCCCAAGGAGTTGCAGGCGGCGCCGCTCAATGACCTGGTCTGGTGGTCGCTGCTGGGCGCCTACGGCAAAGGCAAGTTCATGGGTGAGATCAAGCCTGCGGCCTACCGCTTGCACCCCGGCGGCGTGTTTTCGATGCGCTCGAACAAACGCAAATTGCACATGGCGCTGCAGACCTCGGGCGCCCTGGCCAACTACTACAACCGGCTGGGTAATCAGGAGCTGTACGAACACTTCCTGATGGAGCTGGTGGAGTATTCGCTGTCGGCCATCACACCCAAACGCAAGATGCAGACGCTGCTGGCGGTCGGGCAGAACTTCAGCGCCAACATCAGCAAAAGACTGATGACTCCCTTGCGTAAAGGTCATGTTCAGTAACGTGCTGGTGGTCTGCGTCGGCAACATCTGTCGCAGCCCCATGGCCGAAGCCATGTTCCGCCAACGCGCGATCGACACAGGCGTGACGTTCTCCTCAGCCGGGACCCACGCCATGCTCAGTTCGACCATGGACCCACTGGCGCAGGCCGTGCTGCAAGTCAACGGCGTGCCCGCCCACAAGCATCGAAGCCGACAGATCGACCGGCAGATGCTCCACGACGCAGATCTGATTCTGCTCATGGAGCATCGCCAAGCCCAAAGCGTGCTCAAGCTGGCGCCCGAAGTGCGCGGCAAGACGTTTCTGATCGGCAAATGGCAACAAGAGCTGGAAATCGCCGATCCCTACCGGCGCCCGAAACTAGCCTTTGAACAGACCTACGAGCAGCTCTCGCGTTGCGTCGACGACTGGCTTCCTTATCTTCAGTCAGGAGATCCAAGATAAATGACCGCTATGAACCGTACTTCCCTGGACGAGGTCCAGGACTCCCGGATCGATTTGGCAACTATCTTGCGCACACTTTTCGATCACAAAGGATTGATTGCATCGATCGTCGGCCTCTGCGTCCTGCTCGGACTGACCTACGCGATCCTCGCCACGCCGATCTATCAGGCCAACGCGATGATCCAGATCGAACCCAAGAAAATCGGCATTGAGGGCCGCACCGAGATCAGCACCAAACCGCTGTCGGTGTCTCAGGCCACCACTGAAATCGAGCTGATCAAATCCCGCGCCGTGCTGGGCAAGGTCGTCGATGACCTCAAGCTCTATATCGTGCAGAAGCCCAAGTACATTCCGGGCATCGGGCCTTTCATGGCGCGCCGCTTCAAGCCCGAACGCGAGGGCGCTCAGGCCGAGCCGCTGTTCGGTCTGAACAGCTTCGCGTGGGGTGGAGAGAAGATCGACATCTTCCAGCTGGAAGTGCCTGACGCACTGCTCGGCGAGAAGCTGACGATGGTCGTCGACAAGCCCGGCAGCTTCAGCCTGTACGACGAAGATCACAACAAACTGCTCAGCGGCCCGGTCGGTGAAACCGTCGAAGGCAGTGGCGTGAAGATTCAGGTCGCCGCCCTCAACGGTCGCCCGGGCACCGAGTTCATCGTGACCCGTCAACGCACGTTGACCGCCGCGCTGGAATATCAGGACCGCCTGAAAATCATGGAAGCCGGCAAGGACTCGGGGATCGTTTACCTGTCGATTCAGGACGCTGACCCGATCCTCGCCAAACGCATCCTCAACGAAGTCAGCCGCCTGTACGTGCGTCAGAACGTTGAGCGCAGCTCGGCCGAAGCCGCGCAGCGTCTTGAGTTCCTGCGCTCGCAATTGCCCGCCGTGCGCAAGCAGCTGGAACAGTCGGAAATCGCGCTGAACAACTTCCAGATGGGCGCCAAATCGGTCGACCTGAGCGTGGAGACCAAATCGGTGCTCGACCAGGTGGTCAAGCTGGAAGGCACGCTGTCGGACCTGAAGATGAAGCGCGTCGACGTCGAGCGCCTGTATACGCCGGAACACCCGACCTACCGCGGCCTGATGGCGCAGATCGGTCAGGTCGAAGCGCAGAAGGCGGCGTTGCTGAAGAAAATCGAAGCCCTGCCCGCCACGCAACAGGAGCTGCTGCGTCTGAACCGAGACATGCAGGTGACCTCGCAGACTTACACCCTGTTGCTGGACAAGAGTCAGGAGCAGGACATTCTTCGCGCCGGCAGCATCGGCAACGTGCGCATCATCGACAACGCGGACGCCAATGTCGAAGAACCGGTCAAGCCGATGAAAAAAATCATCGTGCTGGTGGCGGCGCTGGTGGGTCTGCTGTTGGCGGTTGCCACTGTGTTCGTGCGCCAGGCGTTCTATCGCGGCGTCGACAACCCTGAAGTCATCGAAAACCTCGGCATGCCGGTCTATGCCTCGCTGCCTTATTCGCGCCATCAGGAACGCATGGACAAAGCGGTCGCGCAGAACCGCTCGGCGAACAAGGAACCTCGCCTGCTGAGTGTCAGCGCGCCGACGGAACTGGCCATCGAGTCATTGCGCAGCCTACGCACCAGTCTGCATTTCGCCATGCTCGAAGCGCGCAACAACGTGCTGATGATCTCAAGCCCCACGCCAGGCGTGGGCAAGTCGTTCGTCTCCAGCAACCTGGCGGTGATCATTGCCCAGACCGGCAAGCGCGTGCTGTTGATCGACGCCGACATGCGCAAGGGTTACCTGCACAAGATGTTCAACCTGACGCCCAAGCACGGCCTGTCCGACACGCTGGCGGCGCGCCTGACCAGCAAGGAAGTGATCAACCACACCGAAGTGCGCAACCTGGATTTCATTTCCTGCGGTTTCGCGGCGCCGAACCCGTCGGAGCTGTTGATGCACGACAACTTCAACAAGCTGATCTCCGATCTTTCGCCGCTGTACGACCTGGTGATCGTCGACACCCCACCGATTCTGGCGGTGACCGACGCGACGCTGGTGGGCCGCCAGTCCGGCACCTGTTTGCTGGTGACCCGCTTCGGCCTGAGCACGGCCAAGGAAATCGAAGCCTGCAAACGCCGCCTGATGCACAACGGCATCGTGATTAAAGGGGCGATTTTCAACGGTGTGCTGCGCAAGGCTTCGACCGCCGACTACGACTGCGCAGCGTATGGATACGACTACACCACGGTTCGCAAGTAAACCTGTTCCGAAGTAAAGGAGACTTAAATGGCCAGGACCATCGCAGTGATGCAACCTTATTTATTTCCGTACCTGGGCTACTTCCAGCTCATCGCGGCCGCAGACGTCTTCGTCCTGGGAGACGATCTGCAATATGTGCGGTCGGGCTGGGTCAACCGCAACCGAATTCTGCAGAACAACGAAGCTCGGCTGATCACCTTTCCCCTGAAGAAAGACCGCTTCCAGCTGCAAATCAATCAGCGGCAATTGTGCGATCACTTCAGTGACGAGGCCGAAAAACTGATCCGGCTGATCGCCGAGTGTTACGAGCAAGCGCCCTACTTTGCTCAGGTCATGCCTCTGATCGAGCGGCTGATCCGTTTTCCGCAACAGAACATCGCGCTGTACGCCGAGCATGCGATTCGCGAATTGTGTGCTTATCTACACATCGTCACACCGATCATGCGCAGTTCGGACCTGATTCTCGGCAACCCCGTCGACAAGCAGGAGCGCATCATCCGCATCGCGCACACGTTCGAGGCGACGACGTTCATCACGCCAGAAGGCGGTTCGGTGGTCTACGACCGCGATCACTTTGCGCGCAACCGGCTGCTGATCAGGTTTTTCCGGATGGATCCGGTGGAGTATCGGCAGTTCAGGCAACCTTTCGTCGCGAACTTATCGATTATCGACGTACTGATGTTCAACTGCGTCGAGCAGGTGCAGCAGATGCTGACCGAGTATCAGCTGGACAAGCATCCGCCGCAGACCGAACCCGGCGCGATGTGCAGGATGGCGCAATACCCTGACGTTGTTTCAACTCTGTCAAACCGGATTGCAGTGGAGTAAATGGACATGCCTCAAGCCGCCAGCCTTTCAACCAACCCAGCGCGTTGGTACCTGATCCAGACAAAACCCCGTCAGGAAGCCCGCGCCCAGGAGCATCTGCAACGTCAGTTCTTCGAGTGCTACCGCCCGGTCAAGCACGGCGAGAAGAAACGCGGTTCGCGAGCCCCCGCCGAAGAGGAGCTGTTCCCTGGCTACCTGTTCATTCGCATGGACCAGACCAGCGACAACTGGTATCCGATCCGTTCCACCCGTGGCGTTGCCCGCATCGTGACATTCGGCGGCCTGCCGATTCCGGTCAAGGACGAGTTGATCGAGCAGATTCGCGAACGCTTGCTCGCGCCACCCGCCAAAGTCGAGTTCCAGCAAGGGGAAGCGGTGCGCATCACCGCAGACGGGTTCAACGAAGTCGAGGCGATCTTCCTGGCGTGCGACGGTGATGAACGCGCCGTGATTCTGCTCAACCTGCTGCACCGCGAACAGAAAGTGACCTTGCCGGTCAGCAGCCTGACGCGGATGGAAGCGCGGGTCTGATCCGAGATTCAACGCGCTCCAACGGTAGGAGCCGCCGGGTTGGCGCTCCTGCAAGGACCCGCCGTTACGCTCCCCTGATTCACCCAACCTGACTTCCCAAGGCTGACGCTTTCAGCCTCTTGAACCCTCTTTGCCCGGAACTCACCATGACCCATAAAACGACTCTGGTGACGCTCACCTATGGTGACCGTTTCAACTACCTGCACACGCTGGTCAGCCGTTCGCTGGAAAGCCCGCTGATCGATCGCGTGATCATTGTCAGCAACGCGTCCACGTCGCCGCTGGACACCCTGCGCCGCACCTGGCCGGACCAGGTCAGTGTCATCTACATGCACGAAAACACCGGGTCGGCACGCGGTTATTCGGTGGGTATCCAGGCGGCGCTGGATGCCGGCGCCGAGCACATCTGGCTGATGGACGACGACAATGCGCCGACCATCAATGCCATCGCCACGCTGCATCAGGTGCTCGATGAGCGCAAACGCCTCGACGGCGAAGACAAGGCCGCGGTACTGGGCTTTCGTCCGACCCATCAGGCCGACATCGCAGCCGGTGTGCCCGAGCGTTTCGCCATTCAACGGCGGTCGAGCTTCTTCGGTTTCCACATCGCGCAGCTGCCTTACAAGATCTGGCGTCGCCTGCCGTGGGGCGCGCCGCAGAGCCCGCACAGCAAACTGCCGATGGTGCAGCTGCCGTTCGCCACTTACGGCGGCTTGCTGGCCCATCGCAACCTGTACCGGCGCATCGGCCTGCCGCTGGACGCACTGATGCTCTACGCCGACGACAGCGAGTACACCTGGCGCATCACGGCTGGTGGCGGACGGATTTTCCTGGTCCCCGACGCGTTGCTCGACGATCTGGAAAACTCGTGGAACATCAAGGCGCGCACCAACAACATCTACGAAAGCTTCCTGTTGGGCGGTTCTGATCTGCGTGCCTATTACGGCGCGCGCAATCAGGCCTGGTTCGACAAGAACATCTGGGCCAACTCCTCGCTGCTGTACAGCCTCAACCGCTGGGTGTTCTTCCGCCTGCTCAGGCTCATCGCCAAGCGGCGCGGCGCCGAAGAGCGTCTGGGTCTGATCGAAAAAGCCATCCGTGACGGTGAGTCCGGCGTACTGGGTCTGAATCAGTCGTATCCATTATGAAAATACTGTTCATCAGCAGCCTGTACTCACCCCACGTCGGCGGCGGCGCGGAAATCATCCTTCAGCGCACCGTCGAAGGGCTGCAGCAACGCGGCTGTCAGGTCAGCGTGCTGGTGACCGGTCCCGACGCGGGCCTGGCCGTCGACAGCGTCAACGGTGTCAAGGTCTACCGCGCCGGTCTGCACAACTTCTACTGGCAGTTCAGCGCCCAGCGCCCCGGGCGTCTGGCGCGCCTGGGCTGGCACCTGCGTGACCGCTACAACGGCGCGATGCGCAGCTACGTCAAGGAGGTCATCAACGACGAACAACCGCAACTGGTCGTCTGCCACAACCTGGCAGGCTGGTCGGTGTCGGTGTGGGACGAAATCACCGCCGCAGGCCTGCCGATCGTTCAGGTGCTGCACGACATGTACCTGATGTGCCCCAGCAGCAACATGTTCAAGCGCGGCCAGTGCTGCCAGCAGCAATGCGGCACCTGCCAGTCCTTTCGCAAGAACCATGATGCCCGCTCGGCTCAGGTATCGGCCGTGGTCGGGGTCAGCCAGTTCATCCTCGACAAGCTGCAAAAGCGTGGCTATTTCAGCGCCGCGAAAAATTACGTGGTGCACAACGCCAGCCCCTACACGCCGGTTCACAACGCGCCGTACAAGCAGCGCCAGCGCGATCCTGCGCTGAAAAAGGCGCCGTTACGCTTCGGCTACATGGGCACGTTGTCCCAGCAGAAAGGCGTGCGCTGGCTGATCGAGCAGTTCCAGCGTCTGCCGTTCGACGCCACGCTGCAGATCGCAGGACGCGGACAGGCTGAAGACGAGGCCGCATTCAAGGCACTGGCCACCTCACCGAACATCAGTTTCGTCGGTTACCAGAAGCCCGAAGCGTTCTACAGCCAGATCGACGTGGCCGTCGTGCCGTCGGTGTGGAACGAGCCGTTCGGCATGGTCGCGGTCGAGGCGTGCGCGCATTCGGTCCCGGTGATCGCCAGCCGCATGGGTGGCCTGCCGGAAATCATTCAGGACCCGCTCAATGGTCTGCTGTGCAGCCCCGATGACCCGGATTCACTGGGTCACGCCATGCTCAGGTTGCATCAGCAGCCGGAGTTGCTGGCCCGCCTGAGCGGTCAGGCGCGGGTGAGCGTCGCGGCGCTGCTGGACCTGGAGCTGATGCTCGACAGCTACGAAAGCATCTTCGCCCAGACCGTGCTGGACAACTTTGCCCAGCGCGACCAGAACGTCATGCCGCATCCCGTCTGAAGATGGCCGGCATGCCTGGACGCGATGCCACACCGATACCCGACGGCCCGAGACCTACCTGAGCAAGCGCTCCGGACCGTGCCTCTTCATTGAGACAAACCATGCCCATCAAACACCTGACAAGGTTACGACGACCATTGACGGTCCTGTTGCTGGGCTCATTCATCAGTTGCTCCGCTATTGCCGACGAAACATTCATCATCGGGGTCGACACGCACCTGATGAATAAAAACACCACCTCGGCAAAAGCCCTGCAATTGCTCGAAGCGGCGGGCGTGGATTCGGTTCGCGATGACGCCTACTGGTCCAGCGCCGAGCCCCGACGAGGGGTCATGAGGATTGAACCGGCCTGGCAGGCCTATTTGAGCAAAGCGCAAGAGCATCATTTGCGGCCCTTGCTGGTGCTCGGCTACGGCAATCCGTTTTATGACAACTACGCCAAGCCACGAAAACCCTCGGTGCGCGATGCTTACGGCAACTATGCAAGCTTCGTCACCCGGCAACTCACCGACAGCGTGGATTTCTACGAAATATGGAACGAGTGGGACAAGGAAAACCCTGTCGATCCGGCCTTCGCCAAGGACTACAGCGTATTGATCGAAGAGACGTCCCGGCGCATTCGTACCAATCAACGGCCGATGGTGATCCTGGCCGGTGCCGTCACCAGTCAGGGGATGGACCTGGGGTTTGCCGACCGGCTGGTGGAGTCAGGGATTCTCAATCATGTCGACGGCCTGTCGCTGCACCCGTATGTGCACTGCCGCTCCGACGAGCGCAACACGCCGGAGAACTGGATCGCCTGGCTGCGACGGATCAGCGAAGACCTCAAGGACAAGAGCAGAAACAAAAGCCCGGTGCCGCTGTACTTGACGGAAATGGGCTGGCCGAGCAACGACGGACGTTGCGGCGGCGATGAAAAAACCCAGGCGGCGTTTCTGGCACGAAGCTTCTTTCTGGTCCAGACGATGCCCAATATCAAGGGCATGTGGTGGAACGGCCTGCTCAATGACGGCCCCGACGACAGCGACCCGGAGCAGAATTTCGGTCTGCTCAATCAGGACCTGAGCATCAAACAGGCATATCTGACGCTCAAGGCCATCAGCCCTACCCTGCATCAATACCGTTACGACGCCGAAAAGAGCCGGGAAATCGATTCGCAATACCTGCTGCGTTTCGCCAAGGGTTCAGAGCAGATCATCGTGGCCTGGACCGCCGGCCTGCCCCGATCGATCAAGGTCGAAGCCAGCAGCGTGCTGCACGGCAACGTGCAATACCTGGACACCCGCCAGCCGCAAAGCGGCGTGGTGGACAGCGGCATCCCGTGGAATTGCAACGAGGGGCGTTGCTCGGCACAAGTGCCGATCGACGACTTCCCGAAAATAATCAGCCTGGGCACCCGCCCGGCATTGTTCGCCTTGCCCTAATCTCGCTTCACCGATTTGCGGTCCGCAGCACAGAGCACCAGTTCATTCGCCGTGCTCCCGGACCTTGTGCACGAGCCCTTCACCTCTTCAACAGGTCGACCACAATGATTGTGATCAATGCACGCTTTCTTACTCAGGAACTGCGCGGCGTTCAGCGCTTCGCGGAACAGACCTGTCTGGCGCTCAGGCAACTGCGGGACGATGTGGTATTCGTCGCGCCGCATGGCATCAAAATGCACGACACGGCGCGCGTCCTGGACGTGCAATGCATCGGCCGCAACAGCGGCCATCTGTGGGAACAAGTGGACCTGCCGCTGTACCTGCGACGCCACGGCAACCCGCTGCTGGTGTCACTGTGCAGCACCGCGCCGTTGTTCTACGGCAACCAGATCGCCACCCATCACGACGTCACGTACGTCCGTCACCCGGAAAGCTACACCCGCACCTTTCGTCTGCTGTATCGGACCATGACGCCGATCATGCTGTCGCGGATCAAGGCGCTGATCACGGTCAGCAACTTTTCCAGGGGCGAAATCGCGCAGTTCTACAACTACCCGGAAAAGAAGATCTTCGTGGTGCCGAACGCCGTGAGCGAGGCGTTTCAGCCCGGACCGCCGCTCAAGGATAAACAGGACTATCTGCTGGCGGTGTCCTCGCCCAGCGCGCACAAGAACTTCAGCCGCATGATTCAGGCGTTCCTGATGCTGCGCAATCACGATGATCTGCAGTTACACATCGTTGGCGGCGCCAGCGACATCTTTTCCGATGACAACCTGCAACGCCTGGCCAGTCGCGATCCGCGTATCCGCTTCCTCGGACGTCTGAGCGATGACCAGTTGATCAGCGAATACCAGGGCGCCACCGCGTTCGTGTTCCCGTCGCTTTACGAAGGATTCGGCATCCCGCCCCTTGAAGCGCAAGCCTGTGGTTGCCCGGTTCTGGCGGCCAACGCGGCGTCGATTCCCGAAGTGCTGCAAGCCAGCGCCCTGTATTTCGATCCGCTGGATGTCAGCCACATGGCCGCCGCCATGGAACGCATTCTCACGGATCTGCCGCTGCGCCAGTCACTGCGTCGCCGAGGCCTGAACAACGTGACGCGGTTTTCCTGGGATGAATCGGCACGTCGTGTTTCCCAGCGCATCGATGCCTTGCTGAGCCAGTCTCGCGACCGCCGCAGCAGTACGAGCAGTGACGCTCTGCGTCGTGAATCTTCCAGCAAGCTTTGAGGCACGCCCATGAATCGCCTGGCTTATCTCGATGCGCTCCGCGGCATCGCCGCCTTGTTGGTGGTCTTCACCCATTTGTTCGTGCCGGTCGTTGGCCACGTCTGGGTGTTCGACAACCTGATCGATCCCGGAAAACTGGGCGTGCTGTGGTTTTTCATGATCAGCGGCGTGGTGATTCCGTACAGCCTCAAGCCGGTTGCGGACGGCGCCCAGCGGTTTCTGATCTCGCGCTTCATGCGCCTATACCCGGCCTACTGGCTTTCACTTTTACTGTTTGTAGTGATGCTCAAACTCAGCGGGGCGACGTTGCCGTCCTGGCCGCAGATCGTGGCGAACCTGACGATGGTGCAGGCGGCACTGGGCTTTGATGATGTCGTCGGGCTGTACTGGACGCTGTTCATCGAGCTGGTGTTTTACGCACTGTGCCTGGCGCTTTTTCTGGCCGGCAAGCTGTACGACCTGGTGTTTCGCGCGCGCTGCTCGCTGGCGTTTCTGCTGCTGGGCCTGGCGATGGCCGCGGTGCGCGAAGTGACCGAACGCAAGCTGCCGGTGGCCTTGCCGCTGGCCTTGTCGCTGATGTTTTTCGGCTCAGTCTGGCGCCAGTGGCTGCTCGCCGAACACAGCCCGACGCTGACCCGACAGCTGAAGAGGCTGCTGATCGCGTTCGCGGTGTTGCTGCCGCCGACCTTGATCATGGCTTACAACAAAGACATGGGCACCGGGGAAACCTGGGGCCGCTATTGCTTCACCTACGCCGTGGCCATCAGCAGTTTTCTGTTGCTGACCCGCAGCGTGCGCCTGGACCACCCCGCGCTGGTGTGGTTGGGCGCGGTGAGTTACTCGCTGTACCTGCTGCACCCGTCGATGGGCATGCTCAGTGAATTACTGCTGGGCAAAACCGGAGCGTCGGCGCTGGTGATCGCGCTGTGCGCCACGCTGTTGACACTGGGCGCCGCTCACCTGTGCTTTCGCTATATCGAACATCCCTTCATCCAGCTTGGAAAACGCCTCAACAATCGCAAAGCCAAGACGCAGCCGATCAGCGTCTGAAGTAGCGCCTGCGCAAATGGAAAGGCTTTGAGAACACCCCTGCGAGCTTCGCTCGATGTGCCGGGTTTCCTTCAGCCGTTAATGCAGAGAAGAATTCCAATGAAAATAGCAATCGTCCACGACTGGCTGGTGACGTATGCCGGTGCCGAAAGGGTTTTGGCATCGTTGATCAAAATCTGGCCCGAGGCGGATCTGTTCTCCGTCATCGACTTCCTCAGCGATCAGGACCGCGCGCAACTGGGCGGCAAGGTCGCCAAGACCACCTTCATTCAGCGCCTGCCCAAGGCACGCACCAAATATCAGCGCTACCTGCCCCTGATGCCGATGGCCATCGAGCAACTGGATCTTTCCGGTTACGACCTGATCATCAGCAGCAGCCACGCCGTGGCCAAAGGCGTGCTGTGCGGGCCTGACCAACTGCACATCAGCTACGTGCATTCGCCGATCCGCTATGCCTGGGACTTGCAGCATCAATACCTCAAAGAGGCCAACATGAGCATGGGCCTCAAGGGCAAGGTCGCGCGGATGATCCTGCATTACATGCGCATGTGGGATCAGCGCACCGCCGCCGGCGTCGATGACTTCATCGCCAACTCGCACTTCATCGGCGCGCGCATCACCAAGTCTTATCGTCGCGAATCCACCGTCATCTATCCACCTGTGGACACCCGCGGCTTCACCCTGCAGGAAGACAAGCAGGACTACTACTTCACGGCCTCGCGCATGGTCCCGTACAAGCGCATGCCGATGATCATCGAAGCCTTCGCCGCCATGCCGGACAAGCGTCTGGTGGTGGTCGGCGAAGGCCCCGAAATGGAAAAAGCCAAAGCCGTCGCCGCCCATGCGCCGAATGTCACGCTGCTGGGCTTTCAGCCGTTCGCGGTGCTGCAGCAGCACATGAGCAACGCCAAGGCGTTCGTGTTCGCGGCCGAAGAAGACTTCGGCATCAGCCCGGTGGAAGCGCAAGCCTGCGGCACGCCGGTCATTGCCTTCGGCAAGGGTGGCGTGCTGGAAACCGTCTGCGGCCTGGACCATCCGCAACCGACCGGCGTGTTCTATCCCGAACAGACCGTGCCCTCGCTGATGGCCGCCGTCGAGACCTTCGAGGCCAACCGCTCACGCATCACCGCCCAGGCGTGCCGGGCCAATGCCGAACGGTTCAGCGAAGCGCGCTTCGAGCTCGAAATGCGCCAGTTCGTCGAAGTGCGCCTGACTGCGGCGCGCCAGACCCGTCATCCGGTGCCGATCCGGACCATTCAGATCAGCCCCGCGCTGGTCGCCAACGAACTCTCCGCCCGCGTTGTTCCGATCAAATCCGTCTGAGCGAGCCTTGAACATGAGCACACCATTACGCGGCATCCTGCACGCTCATCAGTCATCGCTGTCCGTTGCCCATCGCCTGCTCGATCTGGCGGTCATCGCCGTTGGCGGGTATGGCATCAACGTGTTGACCGGCGTGCCGATGGGCACTGAAGCCTGGATGCAGATCCTGCTGGCGACCGTGGCGTTTCACTGGCTAGCGGAATACCACCAGTTGTACGGCTCCTGGCGCGGAGAACGCATCCTGCGCGAGGTGCTGAAGGTGGCCAATTACTGGGGCCTGGCGTTCGTCCTGCTGTTGTTCGTCGATTACATGCTGCTGCAACCGGACGACCTCGCCAATGACAGTCAGATGGCATGGTTCGCCACGGTCCTGGTCGGGCTGTGCGGGTATCGGCTGGCGATTCGCAGCCTGCTTCATGCGCTGCGCAGCCACGGTTTCAACACCCGCCGCGTGGCGGTGGTGGGCACCGGGCATTGCGGCGAGCGTCTGGCGATGTCGATCGAAAGCGCGCCGTGGATGGGTCTGAATCTGCTGGGCTTTTACGACGAGTCGCCGGAGCAGATGGACCTGGCGCGCATCGGTCGGCGCATTCCGGTGCTCGGCGATCTGGATCAACTGATTCAGGACGCCCGCGACGGCAAGATCGACAAGGTCTACATCATCCTCACGCTGGGCGCCCAGGCCCGGTTGCAGGAACTGATCAAAGGCCTGAGCGACACCACGGCGTCGGTGTACGTGATCCCGGATGTGTTCATGTTCGAGTTGTTGCATGCGCGCAGCGAAAGCATCAACGGCTTGCCGAGCATCAGCATTTTCGACTCGCCCATGGACGGCGCCTGGAGCATGGTCAAACGCATCGAAGACATCGTGTTGTCGAGCATGATCCTGACCATGATCGCCCTGCCGCTGATGCTCATCGCCCTGGCGATCAAGTTCACTTCGCCAGGCCCGGTGCTGTTCCGACAGCGTCGTTACGGGCTGGACGGACGACCGATCATGGTCTGGAAATTTCGCAGCATGAGCGTGCAGGAAAACGGCGATGTGGTGACGCAGGCCACTCGTAATGACAGTCGCATCACGCCGCTGGGGGCTTTTCTGCGACGCACCTCGCTCGACGAACTGCCGCAGTTCTTCAACGTGCTGCGCGGCGACATGTCGATCGTCGGACCGCGCCCGCATGCCGTGGCGCACAACGAGCAATACCGCAAGCAGGTGTCCGGCTACATGTTGCGACACAAGGTCAAGCCGGGCATCACCGGCTGGGCGCAGATCAACGGCTGGCGTGGCGAAACCGACACGCTGGACAAGATGCAAAAGCGCGTGGAATTCGACCTGCAGTACATCGAGCACTGGTCGGTCTGGCTGGACATGAAAATCATCCTGCTGACGCTCTTCAAAGGCTTCGTCAACAAAAACGCTTTCTGAATAACAACATCTGCCAACGAAGAAAGACCGGGCCAGAGACGCTCGGCAGGAGGTGCATGGGTGTGTGAAAGAAGTTAATCCGCTGTTCGGTGTTGGTAAGGGATGCAACGAAATCACTGCGGTGCCAGTACGCACCTATTAGGATTAGAAGGAACATTCATATGAAAGTAACGTTAGCGGTAGTGCTGCTTTCCAGTCTCATTTTGCAAGGCTGCGCATTCGCCCCGGGTCAATACATGTCGCTCAGTGATGTCACGGACAAGGATCCGGACGGTCCGGATGTCACGCTGGTCAATATCACGCCGACCACCCTCGCCCAGCAAGAGAAAAACGCCGCCGCGACGGCAAGACCCATCGCCCCTGAGTTGTTCACCTACCGGCCTTCGGAGTACATCGTCGGCCCTGGCGACACCCTGCTGGTGACCGTGTTCGAACACCCTGAACTGACCGCCCCCGGCTCGCAGGACCAGCTCGACGCCAACAGCCGCGAAGTGCTGAATGACGGCACCGTGTTCTTCCCGTATGTGGGCCGCGTGCAGGCAGCGGGCAAGACTGTCGCCGAGATTCGCGAGCAACTGCGCATGGGGTTGCTGCCCCAGTACACCGAGGTCAAGGTCGACGTCAAAGTGCTGCGTTACAACAGCCGCCGCGTCTTGCTGTCCGGCTCGTTCAAGACACCCGGCCCGCAACCGATCACCAACATTCCGCTGACACTGGTGCAGGCCATCAGCCAGGCCGGGCTCGATCTGACTGACGCCAACCTGGCCGGACTGACCCTGCGTCGCGATGGCAAGGATTACGTCATCGACGTCGACGCGCTCAACCGCAAGGACTCGCAGCTGAGCAAGATCTACCTCAAGGACGGCGACTACTTGCACCTGAACAGCAACTCGAAGAACAAGATCTACGTGCTCGGCGAGGTTCAGCGTCCGCAAGTGATTTCCTTCAGCACCACCAGCGTCACCTTGCTCGAAGCGCTCGGCACCTCGGGCGGTCTGAGCCCGGACGCCGCTGACGGCGAAGCGGTGTATGTGATCCGCGCGATGGAGGGTAACCGCGCCGCCACGGTGTATCACCTGAACGCCAAGAAGCCGACCAGTTATGCGCTGGCCAAGGGTTTCGAGCTGGCTGCGCAGGACGTGGTCTTCGTCGGCCCTGCGAACATCACTCGCTGGAGCCGCTACGTGAGCCAACTGCTGGGTTCGAACAACCTGATCCAGACCGGTGCCATGTTCCGGAACTGACGTTGGCCGCAAGCTTCACGCGGTCACCTGAAAGCAAAAACATAATCCTCGCAGCGGCCGGCTGCGGGGATTTTTTTTGCCCGGCATCCGGCAATCGAATTCGCTCGGGCGGGGAAAATCGTCAGGCCTTGCCTGCGCGCAATCGCCGTTCAAGTGTTGCCCACGCAACAGTCGATCAACAGATACCCCGTTGCAGGTCAGCTCAGCCGGCGTGAGCACGCTGCGCGATTTCAGGCGAGACACCCGGTTTCGCAGGCCGTCGGATACATTGATGACGCTGGCACGCATGCTGCTTTGAAGCTGTCATAAGGGTCTATCCGCCCCATCACCATCGCGTTACTCGCGACCTGCACGGTGCTGATGCACCTCGGGTGACTGACCCCAAGGAATCAAGGCATGTTGGTAGTTTCAATTTCAGGCAGTCCTTCGACCCGCTCGCGCTCCGGTGTGGTACTCAAGCACGCTGCGCAGTGGCTCAAGGATCGCGGCGTCGATGTGAAGAGCGTGCGCATTCAGGATTTCAACGCCGAGGATCTGCTGTACGCCCGTTTCGACAGCCCCGAAGTGGTCGCCTTCATCGAGGCCGTTGCCAAGGCTGACGGCCTGCTGATCGGCACGCCGGTGTACAAGGCGTCGTTTTCCGGCGCGCTGAAAACCCTGCTCGATCTGCTGCCGGAACGCTCGCTGCACGGCAAAGTGGTATTGCCGCTGGCAACAGGCGGCAGCATCGCGCACATGCTGGCGGTGGATTACGCGCTGAAACCGGTGCTGTCCGCGCTCAAATGCCAGGAAGTGCTGCACGGCGTATTCGCCATCGACAGCCAGATCAGCTACGGCGAGAACGAACTGGGGGGAGAACTGGACGAATTGCTGACCCAGCGTCTGCACGACGGGCTTGAGCATTTTCATCTGGGGCTGCAACACCGGATGAATGCGCGCCACAAGGAAGCAGGCGGGCATTTGAAGCTGGCGTTGTAAGCGCTGATCGTCTACGGACGGACTCGTGAAGAGTCCTCGTCGTCTTGAAGGGTCGAACCGGGAAGTGTCGAACTGCGAAGTGTCGCGGCTGGCGCCTTAACCCTGGCGGGCTGGCGATGCGGTGCTGACTTCAGCGCTGACTTCACCCCGGTTATCGAACTCATGGGCCTGTTGCATCTGAGGCTGCGCCATCAGTTGGGCTTTGCGAACCTGGTATTCGTCGTATGACAGACCGCGACGGTTCAGGTCTTCGAGGGCCAGCTGATGGGTTTCCTCAGCGGTGTAGGGACGCAATTCGGGGTGATTGCCAGCGGCACAGCCTGAGAGAACGGCGACTGAAAGCAACATGGCGAGGGCAAGAAGACGGTTCATGGGAGCCTCCATTCGGCTCGTTTCTGGAATGAAGCCAAGGCTACGCCCCGGCCCTTTCCAGCAGAAATCAGTCGTCTTGATAGTCGGTATCGGCTGCGCAAACGGTTAGCACTGCTGTTCGCGCGTTGTCCTCTGATTGTCTTCAGGTCGTCAGGCAGAACACCCGCTTCCTTGCGGGATCTGTGCACACAACGGCAAGGTTTACACCAACCAATGCCACAGCAGCGAGGTGCCGATCAGGCCGACCACCGATACGATGGTCTGCAAGACCGACCAGACCCAGAGGGTCTGCTTCAGCTGCAAGCCGAAATACTCGCGGACCATCCAGAAGCCCGCATCGTTGACGTGGCAGAAGAACACCGAACCCGCACCGATCACCAACGCAACCAATGATGCTTCCACTGGCGCAAGGCCGGCCATCATCGGCGCAAGAATGCCCGCAGTGGTGGTGGTCGCGACCGTCGCCGAGCCTGTCGCCTGACGCAGCGCGACCGCGATCAGCCATGCCAGCAACAGGTACGGCATGTGCGCGCCCTCGGCCACCTTACTGATGGTCTGACTGACGCCGGCATCGAGCAGCGTCTGTTTCAGGCCGCCACCGGCACCGATGGTCAGCAACAGAACGGCAATCGGCGCCAGGCTTTTACGCAGCGTGTTGCCCACTCGCTCGCGGGAAATGCCATTGGCCCAACCCAGGCAGACCGTCGCCGCCAGCACGGCAATGCCCAACGCCACCAAAGGCTCGCCGAGAAACTTCAGCGCCAGCGCCGCGTTGCTTTCCGGTTCCATGGCCACCTTGGCCAGCGTGCTGCCGAGCATCAGGATGACCGGCAGCAGAATGATCAACAGCGAAATCCCGAAACCCGGCTGGCGGGTCACGGTGGACTTGGCCGAGAACAGCTCACCCAGCTCAGCCGGTTCCTCAATGTGCAACCGCCTGGACAGCCAGTTGCCGTAGAGGGGACCTGCGAGGATCACCGCGGGCACCGCAATGCAGAAGCCCAGCAACATCGTCAATCCGAGATCGGCGTGCAACGCACTCACGGCAATCAAAGGGCCTGGATGCGGAGGCATCAGGGCGTGAAGCGTGGTCATGCCGGCCAGCGCCGGAATGGCGATCTTGAGCAGCGGCTGGCCCGACTGCCGTGCCATGACGAAGATGATCGGCACCATCATCACCAGGCCCACTTCGAAGAACAGCGGCAGGCCGATGACCATCGCCACCAACGCCATGACCCACGGCAATGTCTTGCCCTTGCCAAGGCCAAGCAGGGTCGAGGCGATGCGATCAGCCGCACCTGACTCGGCCATCAACGCGCCGAGCATCGCGCCCAGCGCAATGATGATCCCCGCTTCCCCGAGAATCCCGCCCGCGCCCTTGCTGAACGCTTTCGCCACAGCCTCCGCCGGCAATCCTGCGCCTATCCCTGCGATGAAAGTCCCCACCAGAATCGACAGAAATGGCGGGAGTTTGGTAGCGCTGATCAGCACGATAATCGTGGCAATGGCGATTAGGCAGCAGATGATCAGACGGGTGTCATGGAACACCCACGCAGCAGACGATAAATCCAATGCGGAACCCCTTATCGTTCGATTCTTATTGAAGGTTGACCTGAAACAATTTGTTTCAGGTGGCCAAACGATACCGGATGCGGCAAGACGTCGCAGTGATTTTTTCGTAGAAACTGGCCGAAACGGCCTGCCATTCATCCATTCATTTAAATGAATCTGCGTTCCGCACGGGCCTCTTCCCGGCTAAAGCCGGTCCTACAAGCGCAGCAAGTTTTTCGTAGGACCGGCTTCAGCCGGGATGGCGTCGGGCATCACGCCGTCGATGGAAGGGGCGTTGAAGACCGTTGGCTCACGCCCATAGAAACCGCAATGTCGCTCGTGAACAAAACGTCGCCAGATCACGCTTGCGCGCACTCGATCAACACGTCGCGCAATGCCTGCGCGGCCGCCGAGAGTTTGTGATCGACCTGGGTCATCAGTCCGATCCGGCGTTCGATGCGCGGGCCTTCCAGTGCGATGCACCGCGCGCCCAGTTCTTCCATCTGGCTGATGCACAACGACGGCACCGCGCTGACGCCCAGGCCGTTGGCAACCATGCGCCCAACCGTCGAAAGCTGATGGCTCTCGAACGCCACCGACAATTTGCCGTGTTGCGTGTGCAGATCCTGTTCGAGCAGCAGCCGCACCGCCGACGGTCGCTGAAGGGTGATGAAGTCGTGACGCAACAGCTCGTCCCATGCGACCACGCCCCGTTCGGCCAATGGCGAATCCATCGGCACCACTGCCACGAAGCGGTCCATGTAGAACGGGGTGAACGTCAGGTTGTTGCTCGACTCCGGCTCGAACCCGACACCCAGCTCGACCCGTCGATGGTCTAGCATCTCAAGCACCTGTTCGTTGATGACGTCGTGCACGGCCACGTTGACCCGCGGATAGCGCTCGCGAAAAACCTTGAGCGCGATCGGCAGCAGATTGCCTGCAAACGACGGCATGGCCGCGATGGTGACCTTGCCCATCTGCAACGTGAAACGCTGACGCAGCAGCTCTTCGGTGTTGTCCCAGTCGGCCAGCAGCTGTCGGGCCAGCGGCAACAGGGCCTCGCCTTCGGGCGTGAGACTGACATTGCGTGTGGTGCGGGTCAGCAGTTGGCCGCCCAGATCGTCTTCCAGCGCCTTGATGGTCAGGCTCAGCGCGGGTTGCGACAGATGCAGCCGCTCCCCTGCCTGGGCAAAGCTCAGGCACTGGGCAACGGCCAGAAACGCACGCAGCTGTTTGACGTTCATATATTTGGTTTACTTATCAATCTATGAAAAAAACAAAATTAACAAATCACTGAGTGCGAGAGAAGATGCGGTGAACAACCTCCAGGCAGCATGAGCACCTCACGGCGCAGGGAAGACAACGCAAGAACAGGCGTAAAGCGGAGTTCAGGCTCCTGAACGAGCCCGTTCGTAGCCGTGTCCCCATGCACTGTTTCAGGCGCCTGGCGACAGATTGTCGGACATAAATATAACAAGGCGGGATATCACCATGGCTGGACTCGACAAGCGAGTTGCAACGTACGAAGAAGCCCTTGCCGGGCTGACCGACAACATGACCGTGCTTTCCGGTGGCTTCGGTCTGTGCGGTATTCCGGAAAACCTCATCGCCGAAATCAAGCGCCGTGGCGTCAAGGGCCTGACCGTTGTCTCGAACAACTGCGGTGTCGACGGGTTTGGGCTGGGTATCCTGCTGGAAGACCGGCAGATCCGTAAGATGATCGCTTCTTACGTGGGTGAAAACGCCCTGTTCGAGCGTCAGTTGCTCAGCGGCGAACTCGAAGTCGAACTCACGCCGCAAGGCACGCTGGCTGAGAAGATGCGCGCTGGCGGCGCCGGCATTCCTGCTTTCTACACCGCGACCGGTTACGGCACGCCTGTGGCCGAAGGCAAGGAAACCCGTCAGTTCAACGGGCGCAACGTCATCCTGGAAGAAGCCATCACCGGCGACTTCGCCATCGTCAAAGGCTGGAAAGCCGACCATTTCGGCAACGTGGTGTACCGCCACACCGCGCAGAACTTCAACCCGGTCGTGGCCACCGCTGGCAAGATCACCGTGGTGGAAGTCGAAGAAATCGTCGAACCCGGTGTCCTGCTGCCGACCGAGATCCACACGCCCGGCATTTACGTGGATCGCGTGATTCTGGGCACGTTCGAGAAGCGCATCGAACAGCGCACCATCAAGAAAGCCTGACGCCTGCTGCCGGTCTTCCATCGACCGGCAGCCCATTCATCCGTGGCAGGCCGGTGCGCCGGTCGCAACCGATGCAGGGCCACGCCCGCGCCAGTTGCCTGCGACGGAATCGGTCACCGGACACAATAAAAGAGACCCAAGATCATGGCACTCTCCCGCGAACAAATGGCACAGCGCGTAGCGCGCGAACTGCAAGACGGCTTCTATGTGAACCTGGGCATCGGTATTCCAACCCTGGTCGCCAACTACGTACCGGATGGCATCGACGTGATGCTGCAATCGGAAAACGGCTTGCTGGGCATGGGCGAATTCCCGACCGAGGAGACCATCGACGCCGACATGATCAACGCCGGCAAGCAGACCGTCACCGCGCGCAAAGGCGCTTCGATCTTCTCCTCGGCCGAGTCGTTCGCGATGATTCGCGGCGGCCATGTCGACCTGACCGTGCTTGGCGCATTCGAGGTCGATGTCGAGGGCAACATCGCTTCCTGGATGATCCCCGGCAAACTGGTCAAGGGCATGGGCGGCGCGATGGACCTGGTCGCCGGTGCCGACAACATCATCGTCACCATGACCCACGCGTCCAAAGACGGCGAATCGAAACTGCTGTCGCGGTGCAGCCTGCCGCTGACGGGCGCTGGCTGCATCAGGAAAGTGCTGACCGACCTGGCCTACCTCGAGATCGAGAACGGCGCGTTCATCCTGCGCGAAACCGCGCCGGGCGTGACCGTCGAGGAGATTATCGCCAAGACCGCCGGCAAACTCATCGTTCCTGACGATGTGGTCGAGATGAAGTTCTGAGCGCACTGAGTGGCCGCGTTCCCCTGTAGGAGCGCGCTTGCCCGCGATCAAAGCCCGTCCATTCACCCACGCAGTGTCTGAACAATCGCTTTGCGGGCAAGCGCGCTCCTACAGGGTACGCGTCCGCCCGAGTCTGTCGTTACACCTGCGTCATATCGTTGTGCCATATTGCCTCTTCATCCGTGAAGGGGCTTTGCTGTATCTAGCGCCTGACTTTTCGCATCACTGCCAACACTAAAAACAGCTATTCGAATAGCACCTGACAATAACTCCAAGAGGTAGAAAACGTGGCCGCCGATATTGAAGAAAGCCGCTCCGCCCGATTTGCCCTGCGTTGTGCCAAGTGGGCAGAACGCTGGTTCCCCGACTCCTGGGTGTTCGCCGCCCTGGCAGTCGTCATCGTCACCCTGGCAACGCTGGCCATCGGGGCGAAACCTGCCGACACCGCCAAGGCGTTCGGCGACGGTTTCTGGAGCCTGATCCCCTTCACCATGCAAATGGCCTTCGTGGTCATCGGCGGCTACGTCGTCGCCAGCTCGCCTCCGGCGGTCAAGCTGATCGACCGCCTGGCGCGCATCCCCAAGAATGGCCGCTCGGCGGTGGCCTGGGTCGCGCTGATCTCCATGGTCGCCTCGCTGTTGAACTGGGGCCTGTCGCTGGTTTTCGGCGGGCTGCTGGTACGCGCGCTGGCCCGTCGCACCGATCTGAAAATGGACTATCGCGCAGCCGGTGCTGCCGCTTATCTGGGTCTGGGCGCCGTGTGGGCGCTGGGCTTGTCGTCGTCGGCTGCACAGCTTCAGGCCAACCCGGCGAGTCTGCCGCCATCGATTCTGGCCATCACCGGGATGATCCCGTTCACCCAGACCATTTTCCTGTGGCAGTCGGGCGTGATGCTGCTGGCGCTGGTGGTGATCTCGATCATCGTCGCCTACGCCACGGCACCTGGCCCGGCCAACGCCCGGGACGCCAAGGAATGCGGCGTGGATCCGGCGTTCAGCCTGCCGCCGCTGCCACCGCGCACCCGCCCTGGCGAGTGGCTGGAATACAGCCCGCTGCTGATCATTCTGATGGTGATTCTGGCGTCGGGATGGCTGTACAACGAGTTCAGCACCAAGCCTGCGATCACCGCGATTTCCGGCCTGAACACCTATAACTTCCTGTTCATCATGGTCGGTGCGCTGTTGCACTGGCGTCCGCGCAGCTTTCTGGATGCGGTCGCGCGCGCCGTGCCGACCACCACCGGCGTGCTGATCCAGTTTCCGCTGTACGGCTCGATTGCCGCGCTGCTGACCACGGTCAAGGGTGGCGACGCACAAACCGTCGCGCATCACATCTCGACGTTCTTCACCAGCATCGCCTCTCACGATACGTACGCGCTGCTGATGGGCGTGTACTCGGCGATTCTCGGGTTCTTCATTCCGTCCGGTGGCGGCAAGTGGATCATCGAAGCGCCGTACGTCATGCAAGTGGCCAACGATCTCAAATACCACTTGGGCTGGGCTGTGCAGATTTACAACGCCGCCGAAGCGCTGCCGAACCTGATCAACCCGTTCTACATGCTGCCGCTGCTGGGCGTGCTGGGCATCAAGGCGCGTGATCTGATCGGATTCTCGTTCGTGCAACTGCTGGTTCACACGCCGCTGGTGCTGTTCCTGCTGTGGGCGCTGGGCACGACACTGGCCTACATCCCGCCAGTGATGCCGTAAAACGAGTATGCAGCAGGGCTTGTTCCCCGCCTGCTGCAAACCTGGCGTCGATCACACCGGATCGGCGCCTTCATATTCGCCTGCTGCCACATCGATCAGTGCTTGGCGCAACACCACGGCACGTTCGGCGCCGTAGGTCTTTTCAAAACTGGCTTGCGCCTGCTGCCAGAGCGGCTGGGTTTCCAGCAATTTATCCATGCCCGCCCGCGTCAGGCTGACCAGACGGCTGCGCTTGTCCGCCGGATCCACCTGCACCTGCACCCACCCTTCGCGCTCCAGCGGCTTGAGGTTCTGCGCCAGCGCCGAACGGTCGATCAGCAGCAAAGCCGCCAGTTCCGACATGCTCGCCACCTCGCAGCGGGCGATCTGCATCAGGATCGAGCGCTGGGTCGAGCGCAGGCCCGATGGCGCCAGCAATGCGTCGTACAGCAAGGTGATGCGTCGGGTCGCCTTGCGCAGGTAAGTGGCGTGGCAGGTCGCTTGTGGCGGGATGTTCAGGCCCTCCGGTACCGCGACGCTGCGTTTCTGTCTGTCGTTCATGAACCTTCCTTCGAGCCATGGGCGCACGCACCGGTCCAGCACACGATCGTGCTATCAAAAATATACCTTGACCAATGCTGGCATATCCCCGCAAATTGAAAAAGGAGCATATACCGCTAATTGGTAGATTGCAGGTCATCGAGACTGGAAATGAGCACCGAACATCTGTCGCCCGCCGAGGGCTTGCACCGAATCCTGATCCTGCTGTGCGTGTCGGTTCCGTCCTTCATGATCAACCTGGACTCCAATATCGTCGCGGTTTCGCTCTCCTCCATCGCCCAGTCTCTGCATGCCGACTTCGCCGACATCGAATGGGTGATCAGCGCCTACACGCTGACCTTCGCATCCTGCGTCATGCCGGCCGGCGCACTCGCCGATCGATACGGGCGTAAACGCATGCTGCTGATCGGCCTGAGCGTGTTCACCGGCGCCTCCCTGATCTGCGGTGCAGCGGGCGATGTGCTGCTGCTCAACGGCGCGCGGGCGCTGCAGGGCATCGGCGCGGCGATCTTGCTGAGTTCGGCGCTGGCCACGTTGTCCCATACCTTCCGCGGCGCACATCGGGCCAGAGCCTTTGCCTTCTGGGGTTCGGTCATCGGCATCGCGACCTCGCTGGGGCCGGTGGCCGGCGGGTTCATCACTCAGCATTTCGGCTGGCAATGGGTGTTCTACATCAACATCCCGATCGGCGCCGCGATGTTCGCGCTGACCCTTTACGCCGTCGATGAGTCACGCGATCCTCACGCACGCAAGGTCGACGTGCCGGGCTCGTTGACCTTCTCCAGCAGCCTGTTCCTGGTGACGCTGGCACTGATCACCGGCAACCACGAAGGCTGGGGGAGCAACGAGATCGTGCTGGAATTCGCCTGCTCCGGCGCGCTGTTCGTGCTGTTTCTGCTGGTGGAAACCAGGCAGCAACGTCCGATGCTCGACCTGAGCTTCTTCCGCCGGCCCACCTACATCGGCGCCAATATCGCAGGGCTGGCCTATGCCGGCGGTCTGCTGACCATGTTCACCTACTTGCCGATCTACTTTCAGAGCGGCCTGGGCCTGAGCCCGCAGAAAGCCGGACTGCTCATGCTGCCCATTGCCCTGCCGTTGTTCATTGTGCCGCGCATTGTCGCCACCTGGCTGACACACCGTTTCAGTGGCCGGGCATTGCTGACGGTCGGCCTGGCGACCATCGGCGTCGGCCTGTCATGGCTGGCGATGCAAGCGCTGCAGTTCGATTACGCGTCCATGTCGGCAGGGCTGCTGATCGCGGGGGTGGGCGCGGGCATTCTCAATGGCGAGACCGCCAAGGTGAGCATGTCGGTGATACCGCCCGAGCGTGCCGGCATGGCGTCCGGCGTCTCCGGTACGGTGCGGTTCAGCGGCATCGTCGTGGGGTTTGCAGCGTTGGGCGCGATTCTGTTCTCACGCGTCTCGGCGACCCTCGCCGAAAGTCTGCCGCCAGGTTCGGACATCGACCCGGTGGCACTCACGCGCAGCATCGCGGCGGGGGATCTGTCCGCCGGCCAGCAGGCGATGCTCCCCGGCATCGACCTGCACGCACTGGCGCTGCACAGTTTCGGCAGCGGCTATCAGGCGATCCTGTTGGTTGGCGCTGCAATCGCCTTCAGCGCGGCCCTGCTGACCTGGCTGCTGGTGCGCAGCAGCGACACCGCGCCGACGCCACGTCATGCCAGCAGCGCCAGCGTCGTTGCGCCTCAGGTGGAATAGCGGTAATCACGCTCGACTTTGCTCACCCGCGTGGTGCAGCTGCGGTACCACGTCGAGCGGCCAAGCTCACGAATCGCACGGTGCTCGGGGTGTTGCTTCCAGGCCAGAATCGCCTCCTCGCTCGACCAGTAGGAGACGGTGATGCCAAGCCCGTCTTCACCCCGCGCCGACTCCACGCCGAGGAAACCCGGCTGCTCGCGCACCCGATCAAGCATTCGCAACGCCGCGCGCTGATAACCCTCATCGTCCGCGGTCGTGCGCACCGAGGTGAAGATCACCGCGTAATACGGTCCGTCGAAGGTGTCGGTGATCATCGTGTTGCCCTCAAGGCCGCACAGGCCATGACGAAGGCCTTGACCAGCGGCGGCGTCGTGGCAGCTCCGGTGTCGCTTGCCAGCGCTGCGCGTTCAGGCTGGAACAGCGTGGCGAGGAAGAACGGATGATCATCCCGTTCAACCGCCCGAACCTCGTCGTCGGCGTCGTACCCGCACACCTTCAGCGGGCCGGCGAACATTGCGGCCTCCAGCGACTTGCGCAAACCGTAACGGCAGCGGTAACGCTCCCGGGTTTCCTGCGCGCCATAAGCCTGGGCGATGCGCGAACCCGGCAACAGCCGGATCGGCGCGAACGCTTCCACCAGCGAACAGCTCAGCGGCGTGATGATCGCCTGCTCGGAATCCGGTGCTGTTTCGGCGTGCTCGGCGTCCGTCCAGCCCAGCTCATTGCGTGCGTACTCGAGCAAGGCATGCTGAAAGCCGCCGCAGGTGCCTAAAAACGGCACGCGCCGGGTGCGAGCGAAACCGATGGCGGTCAGCGCGCCGTTCATGTCGCGATAGGGGCTGGCCGGTACGCACCAGATGCCATCGAAGGCTTGTAACAACGCGCCGTCAGCCACCTCTGGAGTCGGCACCCATTGATACGTCAGACGCGTCCCTGACTCCGCCGCGATCCTGTCCAGCGCGACCGGAATGGCCTGATGCGCGGGTACGTTCGCGTCGTAATCGCCGACCAATGCAATGCGAATAGCCTGTTGCTGCTCCATGACCGCTCCTTGATGTCAAAACGCTTTGCCGTGTGGCTGAACGGCACTATAAGCTTGCGGCCTTGCAATCAGAATGGGCGCTCAAGCAAGTGATCAATGCAGCGATGCACTATCGCATCAACCATGCCGACCTCACGTTGATCCTCGCGCTGGTGCGCGGCAAGACCCTGTCCCGCGCTGCCGAACTGCTCGCCGTCGACGTGTCTACCGTGTTCCGGTCAGTGCGTCGGCTCGAGGCAGCGGTGGGCACCGCACTGTTCGACAAAAGCCGCGCCGGCTATCAACCCACGAGCGCCGCGATCGCGCTGGCGCAACAGGCCGAAAGCGCCGAGCAGGCGTTGACGCTGGCGCAGATCAGCCTCGAGCAAGGGCAGCACATCGTCAGCGGCACGGTTCGCCTGACCTGCACCGAAGCGGTGTTGCAAAGCCTGTTGTTGCCGGCACTCACGCGGTTCATGCCGAACTATCCCGGGCTGCAGCTGGAACTCAATACGTCCAGCACCTTCGCCAACCTCAGCCGCCGCGATGCGGACATCGCGCTGAGGCTGACCGACGCGCCCCCGCAGCATCTGGTGGGCACGCGCCTGGGGACGGTGTCGTACCGCGTGTGTGCCAGCGAAGACTATGTGGCCCGCCAGGACGATCTGGCGCTGGAGAACCTGCACTGGATCGCCCCGGATGATTTCCTGCCCGATCACCCGACCGTGACCTGGCGCCGACAACGATTGCCGAAGGTCAAGCTCGCCTATCGCTGCAGCTCGATGCTGGCGGTGGCGCAACTGGCGCGTGCAGGGATGGGCGTCGCGGCGCTGCCTGACTTCATGTTGCGCGACGCAGGCTTGCAGCAGTTGAGCGGGCCGCTGGAAGGTTATGACACCGCACTGTGGGTACTGACGCGACCGGACTGTCGGGCATTGCGATCTGTATCGGCGCTGTTCAGCGAACTGGCCCGAACGATTCGACTGCACGACTGACCGGGCTGTGGCGGTTCAGGCTGAGCTATCCGATGGCAGGCAACAGGCGTCAGACGCCGCGATGTTCGCGCCGGAACTGGCCGGGCGGGACGCCATGGGCCTTGCGAAAACGTCGGGAGAAATACGCCTCGTCAGTAAAGCCGCAGGTGTCAGCGATGTGACTCAGGGGCTTGTCGCTGTTCATCAGTTGCGTGCGCGCCAGGCGCATCCGGCGTTCGAGCACCAACTCGGAAAACGTGCTGCCGGTTTCCTTGCGCAGCAGGTGCGTCAGGTAATTGGGCGAAAGAAACGCGGCCGCCGCGGCATCGGTCAGGGTCATCGTCGGCTCGGCAATGTGCTCGCGGATGTAGGCCATGACCCTGCCCATGGCGTCGCGGCGCCCTCTGCGCTCGGCCTTGTTCGCCGACAGCGCCAGCAGCGGCGCCTCGAACAGGTTGCAGACCTTGCCGATCAGTTGCAGCAGGCAGCCGCGCAAAATCGATCCGGAACCCAGCTGGCGCGTCTGATCCAGATCGCGCATCTGGGTCAGCAACGCCGTCACGTCGCCGAAGTCAGCGTCGTCGAGAATGAAATCCAGATGTTCCTGAAAGCGGAACGGTGCCAGTTCCGGCGCCTCGGCGAGCGAGACGTCTTCGAGGTCCATCGGATCGCACTGCAGATGTTGCAGGAGAAACTCCTGCGAGAAGTTGATCAGCACGAAATTGCCGTCCTCCGGATGCGGGATGACGTGCAGCCGGTGCGGCAGGATGAATGCCAGGGTGTTGCGCGGGAATGGCCGGATGGCGCCGCCAATATGCTGCACGGTGTCGCCGCCGAGGTTGATCTGGATCTGGAAGTATTCGTGGCGATGGGGCGCGGTCAGTGCCGGTCGCGCCGACTTGTCACGGATATAGAAATCCATGCGGTCGCTGCGCTGCTGCATGCCGTAGGTCTGGATGCGGGAAGGGTTGGCCATCGCGGACACCTGAGTCGCCGGTTCGAACCGCCGCATGTTAGGGCACGTGCGGCCGTCGAACCAAGCGATTGTTGTGTCACGGCAGGTGCGTGGCGGTCAGCCGAGGGTCAGGCTCAACTCGGCGATGCCTTCGATCCCGGCCGTGACTACATCACCGCGCTGCAGCGCGCCGACGCCCGCCGGCGTGCCGGTGTAGATCAGGTCACCGGCTTTGACGCCAACCGATTGCGACAGGTAAGCGATGACGTCCTTGACCGGCCAGATCTGGTCGGCCAGGTCTCCGCGCTGGCGGCTCTGGCCGTTCACGTCGAGCCAGATTGCGCCGGATTCCGGATGGCCGACCTTGCTCACCGGCAGCAGCGCCGTGGCGGGTGCCGACGCATCGAAGGCCTTGGCCCATTCCCACGGACGCCCCATTTTCTTGGCTTGCGCCTGCAGATCGCGGCGCGTCAGATCCAGACCCACGCCATAGCCCCATACATGGCTCAGCGCATCCTCCGGGCTGATGTTCACGCCGTCCTTGCCGATGGCAACGACCAGCTCGATCTCATGGTGCAGGTCTTCGGTCAGCGGCGGATACGCAATGCTGCCTTCGGCCGGAACCACGGCATCGGCCGGCTTCATGAAAAAGAACGGCGGCTCGCGATCAGGATCGTGACCCATTTCCCGAGCGTGCTCGGAATAGTTGCGACCGACGCAGAATACGCGGCGGATCGGAAAGCGGCTGGTGGTCCCGGCCACCGCCAGCGATGGCGTGGCGACCGGTGCGATGACGAATTCACTCATGATCATGTCCTCGTTTGAAGTGGATCGGCATGGCGCCATTCTGCGCATACATGGATCGACCGGGTTGGACAGATCCCACAGGATATTGGACGAAACAACGGTGGGTGAGCTTACGGCGGGCGGCTGCCTGCGCCCGCTGCCTCAGCCACGCCCCACGAACGGCATGCTGCTGGCCATGACGGTCATGTTCAGCACGTTGGCCGACAATGGCAGCGCGGCCATGTAGCTCACGGCGTCTGCCACATGCTGGACGTTCATGGTCGGCTCGACTTCCAGCGTCCCGTTGGCCTGCAACACGCCTTTGGTCATGCGATCGGTCATCTCGGTGAGCGCATTGCCGATGTCGATCTGACCGCAGGCGATGTTGTAAGGCCGGCCATCCAGCGCCGTGCTTTTGGTCAGCCCGTGCACCGCATGTTTGCTGGAGGTATACGGCGAGCTGAACAAACGCGGGGTATGCGCCGAAATCGAGCCGTTGTTGATGATCCGCCCGCCCTGCGGCACTTGCCGGCGCATCAGGCCGAATGCGCCGCGCACGCACAGAAACATCCCTGTGACATTGGTATCGATGACGTTCTTCCACTGCTCAACCGACAGCTCATCCATCGGCACCGCAGGCGCGCCGATGCCGGCGTTGTTGAACGAGACATCCAGTCGGCCAAAGGTGTGTTCGATGGCGGCGAACAACGCATCGACACTGGCCGGATCGCGCACATCGGTGGGCACCGCCAAGGCTTGCTGCCCCGCCGCTTTCGCTTGGTCCGCCAAGGCCTGCAACGGTTCGGGACGTCGCCCGGCCAGCACCACCGCGAAACCGTCGGACAGCAACTTCAGCGCCACGGCGCGGCCAATCCCGCTGCCGGCACCGGTGACGAGGGCGACTTTCAATACCGCTGGAGCAGACATACACGTTTCCTTTTGTTGTAAGAGTGAGCACCCGATTGCGAACGGACGCGTGCGCAGCGTCAGCTGTAAACAGGCGTCAGCACAGGCTTGCCCGCGTAGAACGCCAGCAGATTGTTGGCGACCATCTGCACGGTGTCCCGCGAGGCCTCAGGCGACAGGCCCGCCAGATGCGGCGTCAGCACCACGTTGTTCAGGGTTTTCAATGCATCGGGAACCTGAGGCTCGTCGTCGAAGACATCCAGCGCCGCCCCGGCCAGGCGGCCGTGCTGCAACGCGTCGATCAGCGCCTCGGTGTCCACCACGCTGGCCCGCGCGATATTGACGATGAAGCCCTCGGGGCCCAGCGCCTCGATGGCGGCAGCGTCAATCAAATGCCGGGTAGAGCCGCCACCCGGCGTTGCGACCACCAGAAAATCGGCGTCGTGGGCCAGTTGCAGAGGCGTCGCGCAGTAGTTGAAATCGACATCCGTTCGCGCCGAGCGGCTGTGATAATGGATCACCATGTCGAAGCCCTGCGCCCGCCGGGCGATGGCCATGCCCACCGCACCCAGACCAAGAATGCCCAGGCGTTTCCCCGCGAAGGACGGCCGCGAGACCTTGCGCCATTCATGGCGACGTACCGACGCGTCGCTCTGCGCGATGTCGCGCACCAGTGACAGTAACAGCGCCATGGCGTGATCGGCGACGCTCGGCGCATTGACCCCGGCGCCGTTGGTCACGGTGATGCCCCTCGCCTCGGCGGCCGCCAGATCGACTTGCTCGTAGCCGGCACCGAGGACGCAGATGATCCCGAGTCGCGGCAGCGCGGCCATCTCCTCGGCGGTAAATCCCAGCGGCCCACGGGTCAGCACCGCGTCAATCTCATCGCCCCCGCTTGCCACCGCTTGCGCCCGCATCGCCGGGGTCGGGGCCAGAATCAGGCGAAACCCGCTGTCTTCCAGAATCGGCAAATACTCGTTCACGCTTTCAACCAGCACCAACACCGTCTTCATCTTCACTCCACTGCGCACATTGGGATGGACAGACAGTAGCGTGACTCCTCGCGGTTTTCACCTCTGATCTCGATTTGCTTCACCCGCCGCCCCGCACGCGCAAGCGTCTGGCTCAGCGGCTGCGAGGCGATCCGGACGGCCTGCGCCGCGAGGGCAGCGGTGAATCAGCGATGCGTCAGGCCGCGTCATGCGCAGGCACGCTTGAGGGTTGAAAAGTCGCGGCAGGACGTTTTAGCGTCATGAAAAATGCTGACACTGCACAGACCATCTCCCGTTACGAAAACATGTCTGCGTCAACGACAGCCGGGTTGCCCGCACCGACGCCAGCTGTTATTGGTCACAGCGATGGGCTGAACGATCAGTTGCGACAACGATGTGCCATGCAGTGCCCGATCTCACTGCGCCATGAATGAACATGCACAAAAGGAACGTCAAAACCATGTTGAAAGGAATAACCAGAACGTTGAGCACCGCCGCCATTGCCGGTGTGATGTTGTCGTCAGGGATGGCGCTCGCCGCCAGCGAGCCGGCCAGCAACCCGGGCAAGGCCCTGGCCGCGAAGGCCGGTGTGCCCTGGCCTGCGGTCATCGCCCACCGCGGCGCCTCGTTCAACGCGCCTGAGGAAACCATCCCCTCTTACACGCTGGCCCGCGAACTGGGCGCCGACTATCTGGAAATGGACATCCAGCGCACCAAGGACGGCGTGCTGATCGCGCTGCATGACGACACGCTGCAACGCACCACCAACGTTAACGAGGTATTTCCGGACCGGGCGACTCAGCCGGTGAGCAGCTTCACCCTTGATGAACTCAAGCGTCTGGACGCTGGCTCCTGGTTCAACAAGGCCTACCCGGACCGCGCCAGAGCGAGCTACGCCGGGCTGAAGATTCTGACCCTGGATGAAGTGATCGACATCGCCGAGGGCGGCAAGAACAAACCCGGCCTGTACATCGAAACCAAAGTGCCGACGCAGTTTCCCGGCATCGAAGAAGACCTGAAAAAGAAGCTCGATCAGCGCGGCTGGCTGAGTGAGCGTCCGGCTGCGGAAAAAGGCCATGTCAACGTCGCCCACCTGCCCGGCCGGGTCGTGCTGCAGACGTTCGAGAAATCGAGTCTGGAGTTGCTGCAGAAGAGCATGCCCGACACGCCTAAAGTGCTGCTGCTTTGGTTGGGCGATGGCTCGATTGCGGCTGCTTCCGAGACGTCCTTCAGGGATTCCGGGGCCAAGGACAAGGCGAGCTTTTATGCGAGCCAGCAGGTGAAGTCGAAAGAGGAGTTCGCTGCCTGGATGGACTGGGCCAAGGCACACGGAGCCATAGGCACCGGCCCCGCCTCTGCGCTGAAAAACGGCGGGGATCAGAGCTACATGGACCTGGTGAAACCGTGGATGAACAAGATGGCTCATGACCGAGGCCTGATCATCCATCCCTACACCGTGGACGACGCGGTGGATTTCAAGGCGATCAGTGCCAACGGCGTGGACGGCTTCTTTACCAACCGCACCTCGGAACTGCTGAAGTTCTACGGTCGGCCGTCGAAGGAAAGCATGGAGTCGATCCTGAAGCGGATCGGCTACTGACGGCAACGAGTGCAGCGCACCCGTCTCTGCTGACGACGCGGCCGTGCGCTGGCTGACGATTGGCCGGACAGCGGCATCAAGCGGCTGCTGAATGCCCGCGTTGCGCCAGCGTCACGCCAGTTCGGCCACCACCGCCGCCAGCGCCTTCGCCGGGTCGGCGGCCTGGCTGATCGGACGGCCGATGACCAGATAATCGGAGCCGGCATCCAGCGCCTGACGAGGCGTGAGGATGCGGCGTTGATCGTCCTGCGCGCTGCCTGCCGGGCGAATGCCCGGCGTCACCAGTTGCAGCGACGGGTGCGCGCTCTTCAGCGCCTGGGCTTCCAGCGCCGAGCACACCAGGCCGTCCATCCCGGCCTTTTCCGCCAGTGCCGCCAAACGCAGCACCTGCTCCTGCGGCTCGATGTCCAGACCGATCGCCGCCAGGTCTTCACGCTCCATGCTGGTCAGCACCGTCACGCCGATCAGCAGCGGCTTGTGACCGTTGCGCTGATCCAGCACATCGCGACACGCGGCCATCATGCGCAGGCCACCGGAGCAGTGCACGTTGACCATCCACACGCCCATCTCGGCGGCGGCCTTGACCGCCATCGCCGTGGTGTTGGGGATGTCGTGGAATTTCAGGTCCAGAAACACTTCGAAGCCCTTGTCGTTCAGGGTTTCGACAATGCCCGACGCGCTGCTGGTGAACAGCTCCTTGCCCACTTTGACCCGGCACAGTTTCGGGTCCAGTTGATCAGCCAGTTTCAACGCGGCTTCGCGGGTCGGAAAATCCAGGGCGACGATGATGGGGGTCTGGCAGGCGGACATGAGCGGGTTCTCTGGCAAGTCGAAATCGGCGCGCATTGTAGCTGAACCAGCCCTGAGACGGGACCCGGTGATCGGTAAATGGCGCAAGGAATCTGCCGCCGTCGGCTGCACCTCATCGCCGATACCGTCCCGACGCTGCGGCTCGCGCAGTCTGCTGTAGGGCGAGCTGATTGACGATTGGCCTGCATGAACGGTTCACGTTGTACGTGCGAACGATCGTCCGCGAGTCAATTGGTGCCTGCGAGCGCCGCAGGCCTCAGTGCCTCTTAAGCAGCCACGCCGCGGCATTCTGCTCACAAATCGCGCACGATGGCCCCGAGTTCGCCGAACAAGCATCCCGTAAGCGACCCGATTGGAAACATTACGACATCGCTTCCGGCCACTGGCATGACCGCTGCAACGCGCTACCTCCCGATGATCCAATCAATCCAGGGAGTGACGCATGAATACGCAACTGAAGCCCACGCTGGGCACGCTGCATTTGTGGGGGATCGCTGTCGGTCTGGTGATTTCCGGTGAATATTTCGGCTGGAGCTACGGCTGGGGAGTCGCCGGAACGCTCGGGTTTCTGCTGACGTCGCTGATGGTGGCGGCGATGTACACCTGTTTCATCTTCAGTTTCACCGAGCTGACGACCGCCATTCCCCATGCCGGCGGACCGTTTGCCTACAGCCGACGTGCGTTCGGCGAGAAAGGCGGCCTGATCGCAGGCCTGGCCACGCTGATCGAGTTCGTCTTCGCGCCGCCGGCCATTGCCCTGGCGATCGGCGCCTACCTGAACGTGCAGTTTCCCGCCCTGGACCCTAAACATGCAGCCGTCGGCGCCTACATCGTGTTCATGACCCTGAACATTCTGGGCGTCAAACTGGCCGCGACCTTCGAACTGGTCGTCTGCGTCCTTGCCGTCCTTGAACTGCTGGTGTTCATGGGCGTAGTCGCGCCTGCATTCAGCTTTTCCAACTTCGCCCTCAATGGCTGGGCCGGTTCGGACAGCTTCGGCGCCCCGGCCATTGCCGGGATGTTCGCGGCCATTCCGTTCGCCATCTGGTTCTTCCTTGCAATCGAAGGCGCGGCGATGGCGGCCGAAGAAGCCAAAGACCCCAAGCGCACGATTCCGAAAGCCTACATCAGCGGCATCATTACCCTGGTTTTGCTGGCGATGGGCGTGATGTTCTTCGCAGGCGGCGTGGGTGACTGGAAAGCCCTGTCGAACATCAACGACCCGCTTCCACAAGCGATGAAAGCAGTCGTCGGCGAAAGCTCGGGCTGGTTGCACATGCTGGTGTGGATCGGCCTGTTCGGTCTGGTGGCGAGTTTCCACGGCATCATTCTGGGCTACTCGCGGCAGTTCTTCGCGCTGGCCCGTGCAGGTTACCTGCCCGCTTCGCTGGCGAAGCTGTCGCGCTTCCAGACGCCCCATCGGGCGATCATCGCCGGTGGCCTGATCGGCATCGCGGCGATCTACAGCGATGGCCTGATCAATCTGAGCGGCATGACGCTGACAGCGGCCATGATCACCATGGCCGTGTTCGGCGCCATCGTCATGTACATCATGAGCATGTTGAGCCTGTTCAAGCTGCGCAAGAGCGAGCCGCTGCTGGAGCGCACCTTCCGCGCGCCCGGCTACCCGATCGTGCCGGGGATCGCGCTGGTGCTGGCGGTGGTCTGCCTGATCGCGATGGCCTGGTTCAACGCGCTGATCGGGCTGATCTTCCTGGGGTTCATGGCCGCCGGTTTCATCTACTTCGGCATGACCGGACGCGCGCGTTCGGCGGCGCCCGCCGACTCGATGCTGACCGGCGTCTGAATCGACAGCCCATCGCTGCAGCACGGCTTGCGCAACTGACGGCAAGCCGTGCCACAGCGACGCCCCCTGCCGGCCACTGAAGTGACTTCCGTGGTCAGGCCGGACATCTCCTACAATTGAACCACTGGACAGCGCCACTGCTCCAACCGGTATCACAAGAAGGAGAGCCCTATGCCCTGGTATGCCTGGTTAATTCTGGTAGTTGCAATCGGCTCGATCGTCGGCGGTTTGCTGATGCTCAAGGATTCAGCAAAAAAACTGCCCCTGACCGAAGAACAACTCAAGCGTGTCCATGAGCGCAACGCTGAAATGGACGCCAAGGAAGCGCGGGACCGTTGATGAACCGTGTGGGAGCGCCAGACCGCGCTCCCACTCACCTCGCTGCGATGCGCCCCTCACCGATGACTGCTCGGGCCAGCGCAGTCGCCAGCCTGAGTCACCCACTCGCCTTTACCCTCTCAATCGCCGTCGCCTGAACTGTCCAGCGCGATGGAGTGATGCGTGGCTTGTGGCGTTACGGCGATGCGAAACGGCTGGAAGATCTTGAACATCTGGCCGTTCTCGCGCAGTTGGTTGAGCAGCAGGCTGAACTGCTCGCCGGTGATCGGCGCATTCGGCCGCAACAGCGCGAAGTGGCGGTAGACCTGATCCACGCGGTCCGACACCAGAAACTGGTCGGCGTCCTGGGGGTTGTTGGCCATGAACGTGCTGAGGTAGGAACGGGTCACCAACGCGACATCGGCGCGATCACGCATCACCATCAACAGGTTGCTGTCGTGGGAATACGTCAGCGACGCGTTGTAGTGCTCGGCAAGGAATTTGGGATCGGCGTTGAAATCCGCGAACGCGTAGTGATAGCCGCTGAACAGCGCCAGCCGCTTGCCGTGCAGATCGTCGAAAAACGCCTGAGTGCGTCCGGGAATCTTGTGGGCCACGAAGATTTCGGCGTCCTCAAGGCCCATGTCTACATCCTCGTGAGCGATGCCCTTCCAGCCCCAGGCGGGGTTTTCGAAAATGGCCATGTCGAATCGCGCCTGCTGAAAGTCGCGGAACCGACGCGGGATCGAGGTGGGGACCATCTCGAACCGGTAATCGCTCTGCATGGCGTTGAGCGCACTGACCATCTGCGGCAGCAGCCCGGTGTCTTCCCCGCGTTCAGGGCGAATCGTATAAGGCGGAAAGTGCGCGGCACCAATGCGCACGACCTGCGCCGCCCCCGCCTGCCAGGCCCACAGGGTCGTGGTCGCCAACAGCAGCGTTTTAAAAGCCATCCGCACCGGCGTAGACATCAAGACAAGGCACCTCATGCGAATCGGAGTACGTAAGCTATGCGTTTGCGAACAATTAGACAACGGTCAAAAAGACGTAAAAATCACATTTATTCACACCTTGCGTCTTTGAGCAGCAACATCAGTGCCTGCTCGGCAAGTTGTTCCAGCGTCAGGCTGCCGCCGGTGCGAAACCAGGTGGTGGTCCAGGACAACGCCCCGGTCAGAAACCGCCGGGTGACGAACACATCACCGGCAATCAGTCCAGCTTCCTCGGCTTCTCTCAGCACCTGCAGCCACACCTGCTCGTACGCGTCGCGCAGCACCAGAATTTTCGCCTGCCCATCGGCAGACAGCGAGCGCCACTCATAAACCATCACGGCCATGGCCTCGCCGGTACCGCCCATGATCGACTGCAACTCGCATTTGATGAGCGCCAGCACGCGCGCCCGGACACCGGTGGCTTTTTCCAGCGCGGCGCGCATGAGCGCCGTGTTGTAGATTGCCGTCTGCTCCATCACCGCGCAGAGAATCTCGTCCTTGCTGCGAAAGTGATGAAAGATGCTGCCGGACTGAATACCCGCCGCGGCCCCCAGATCCCTCACGGTCGTGCGCTCGTAGCCCTTCTCATGGAACAAGTGCGCCGCCACCTGCAGCAGCTTGCCGCGGGCGCTGTCGGGATCCGTGATCAGACCCTGCTCGACCAGGTCGCGCATGACCGTCCAGGCACTGTGTTCGTCCACCGTGAGCCCCCGGAAATGGCGAAGGAAATTTCTGACAGAAACAGCAAGGGTCGCGCGGCAATTTATGCCGAGCGCGTCAACCAAGCAAGCGCTCGGGCGACCACTGGCGCGTTGTTCGTGGTAAAAATTCCCACACGGAGCAAACAATCGCCTGCCGCGCGAGTCCCAGACTGGGTCATTCCGCGTCGCCGAGCCTCTTTCGCCGGTCCCGATGCGGGACGGACGAAGACAGTTTTCTTACCGTCCGGACCGAATATGACTACGCTCCATGGCGGCGCCACGGGTTAAAAGACTGGAGTTAGAGATGCCCCACTGGTTGGTGATAGATCTGGAGGCCACCACCGAAGAGGGCGGATGGCCAGTGGCAGAAATGGAGATCATTGAGATCGGCGCGTCGGTGGTCAATCAGACCGGGCGTGAGGTCGACCACTTCGAGCGCTTCGTGCGGCCTGCGCGCAGGCCGCAACTGACGCCGTTCTGCCGGGAGCTGACGCACATCCAGCAGAGCGCCATCGACACCGCGTCGCCACTGACCACGGTCTGGCCGCAGTTCGAGCGCTGGCTCAGTCATCATCGCGCGCGGCTGGTGGGCTGGACGAGCTGGGGCGACTACGACCGTCAGCAACTGGAAGTGGAATGGCAGCAGCACCAGTTGAGCAGCGAGCTTTCACGGCTTGCGCACATCAATCTCAAGCAGCGCTTCGCGCAGGCACGCCAGTTGAGCAAACCCTGTGGCCTGAATGCCGCGCTGCAGCTGGCGGGGATGCATTTCAACGGTCAGCAGCACCGAGCGTTGTCGGACGCGCGCAATACCGCACGGTTGTTACCGTTAGTGATTCCGGGCTAGGTGTGACGCAATTATCAAAGCGGATGACGGCCTTTTGTACGTTGGGCATACTGTCCGACCTTTCGCACCCCTTCCAAGGAGATCAGCCATGTTCAAGGTCAACGAGTATTTCGACGGCACCGTCAAGTCCATCGCCTTCCAGCAAGCCGAAGGTGCGGCGACCATCGGCGTCATGGCTCCCGGAAAATACAACTTCGGCACCGCTGATCGCGAAATCATGCACGTCATCTCAGGATCGCTGAAGGTTCTGCTGCCAGGCAGCAACGATTGGGAAACCTTCGAGGCGGGCGACCAGTTCCGCGTACCGGCCAACAGCAAGTTCGACCTGGAAGTCAGCGTCGAAACCGCTTACCTGTGCGAATACCGCAAGGACTGATCGGGCAAAACGCAGCCTTCCCGGCTAAAGCCGGTCCTGCGAAAAGCCTGCAACGTCCGTATGACCGGCCTTCCCGGCTAAAGCCGGTCCTACGAAAAGCGTGCAATGTCCGTAGGACCGGCCTTCCCGGCTAAAGCCGGTCCTACGAAAGGCCTGCAATGTCCGTAGGACCGATCTTCCCGGCTGAAGCCGGTCCTACGAAAGGCCTGCAATGTCCGTATGACCGGCCTTCCCGGCTGAAGCCGGTCCTACGAAAGGCCTGCAACGTCCGTATGACCGGCCTTCCCGGCTAAAGCCGGTCCTACGAAAAGCCTGCAATGTCTGTAGGACCGATCTTCCAGGCTGAAGCCGGTCCTACGAAAGGCCTGCAACGTCCGTAGGACCGGCGTTCCCGGCTAAAGCCGGTCCTACGAAAAGCGTGCAATGTCCGTAGGACCGGCTTCAGCCGGGAAGAGGCCGGTTCAGGCTGTGCAGTTGCAGTGGTTGGGAATCAGTCTGCGTCCGATGGCGGCCCCGAGCAGCAACCTCACCTTCACAGGCAAAACATCATCACCCCACCCGCTCCGCTCCCGCATTGAACTGCAACGCCGCCAACCGCGCATACAGCGGATTGCTGGCAATCAACTCCTGATGGGTCCCCACCGCCACCAACCTTCCCTGGTCCATCACCGCAATCCGGTCAGCGTTCTGTACCGTCGCCAGACGGTGGGCGATCACCAGCGTGGTGCGACCTTGCATGAGGGTCGGCAGCGCCTGTTGAATCAGGTGTTCACTTTGCGCATCCAGTGCGCTGGTGGCCTCGTCGAGCAGCAGAACCGGTGCATCCGCCAGCAGCGCGCGCGCAATGGCCAGTCGCTGACGCTGCCCGCCGGACAGGCCCATGCCGCCATCGCCCAGATGGGTCTGATAGCCCTGCGGCAGCAGCTGAATGAATTCGTGGGCGTGGGCGGTCCGCGCCGCCGCTTCGACCTGCTCGACACTCGCGGCTGGGTTGCCGTAACGAATATTGTCTTCCACGCTGCCGAAGAACAGCGCGGGCGTCTGCGACACCCAGGCAAAGCAGCGACGCAGGTCGAGCGGGTCCAGACGCTGCGCCGGCAGGCCCTCGATCAGAATCTGCCCATGCTGCGGATCGTAGAAACGCAGCAATAAATCGAACAGCGTGGATTTACCCGCCCCGGACGGTCCGACCAGGGCCAGCGTTTCACCCGCCTGGATGGTCAGGGTCAGGCCGTCGACGGCATTGCGTTCAGGCCGGGAAGGATAAGCAAAACTGACGTTTTCAAGCGCCAGTTGCCCGCTGATGCGTTTGGGCAGCGTCAGCAGGTCAGCCGGGGGCGCGGTGATTTCGCTGCGCGCCTGCAACAGCTCGGTGATGCGTTCCGCCGCACCGGCCGCTCGCTGCATCTCGCCGATCACCTCGCTGAGGGTGCCGAACGCGCTGCCGACAATCAGGCTGTAGAACACGAAAGCTGCCAGCTCGCCGCCGGAGATCCGGCCCGCAATGACGTCCATGCCCCCGACCCACAGCATCACGCCGACCGCGCCGAGCACCAGTACGATCACCAGCGTGATCAGCCAGGAACGTTGCAGAATGCGTTTGCGTGCCGTGTCGAACGCGTCCTCGGCGGTACGCGAAAATCGCTCGCGATCCTTTTGCTGATGGTTGTAGGCCTGCACGGTCTTGATCTGCCCGAGCGCTTCGGAGACGTAACTGCCAACGTCGGCCACCCGATCCTGGCTTTCTCGCGACAGGCTGCGCACCCGACGCCCGAAGATCAGGATGGGTGCGACCACCAGCGGCAAGGCGATCACCACGATGCTGGTCAGTTTCGGATTGGTGAAAAACAGCAGTATCACGCCGCCGATCACCATGAGCGCGTTGCGCAGGAACATCGAAAGCGACGATCCGATCACCGATTGCAGCAACGTCGTGTCGGCGGTCAGCCGCGACTGGATTTCCGAGCTGCGGTTGTTCTCGTAAAAGCCCGGATGAAGGCTGACTAAATGGTCGAACACCTGCTTGCGCAGATCGGCAACCACTCGCTCACCGATCCAGGACACCAGATAGAAACGGGTAAACGTCCCCACCGCAAGGGCCAGCACCAGCACCATGAACAGTGCGATGGTTTCGTTGAGCAGCGTCGGCGAGCGGGTCATGAACCCCTGATCGACCATGAGTCGAATGCCCTGGCCCATCGATAACGTGATGCCCGCAGTGACGATCAGCGCCACCAGCGCGGCAATGGCCTGTCGGCGGTACGGCGCGAGCATGCGCATCGCCAGACGGATGGCATGGCGCTGACGCCCGGAAAATACTGAAGCCATTTGATGCACCCATAAGACGAGCCAGCCGCCAAGCCTACACCGCCCATCCTTGCTACGCTCGTCGTGTTTCGCTGAACTCATTGCGTCCGACCCAGTCATCTACTGGGTGCTCACGCTGCTACTTGAGCCGCGTCATGAACCACGAGAGCGTCTGTCGGTGGAACGGTCAAAGCATTCGGTATGAGCAATCGATCTAACCGAAGGCTGGAGATCCGAGGCGGATTCTGGTGCACTGAGTCAACGCTTTCGGCGCTCAAGGATGTCATGGCGCGGTCATGCAAGCGTGGGTAAATGAAGCGCACAACCTGATGAGGAGACAGGCCATGAGCTTGCACAGCAGCAGTCAAGAACCCGTCGTCCGGGCCCAACCCAAGCTTCAGCTGGGTGGCGCCATTCTCGACAAGGACGGGAAAGAAGTCCTGATTACTGAAGAAATGGTTCAGGCCGCATGTCAGGAATGCGAAAAGTACTGGGTCAAACCCGAAAAACAAGAGTGATGATCAGCCTCACTTGAAACCCGGCGCATCAGCCGGGTTTTTTATGCCCGCCAGACGGCCGGGAAGTCCACCGCGATGCCGTTAAATCAGCGAAGCCCCCAGCGCCTGAACGATCTGCGTCAGCGCGGCGGACTCGCCATTGATGCTCACCCGCAGCGCATCGATTTCCCGACGCGGCGGGTAATGCTTGCGCAGTGCATCGAACGCCAGACGCTGGCTATTGGCGTCGCCCACCAGACTGCGGCGCAAGTCGGCGTCGTCGCGGCGCGGGTCATAGACGCCGCGGCAGAGCATGTTCAGCGCCCAGACCGGGTCGGTGGCCGCATCGAGCGTGACGCTCGCCAGCCAGGGCCGGGGCAGCAGATCGGCGAGTTCGATCGTTGCCGGTTGTCCGAGGTGCGCGCACAGCGCCTGATAGATCTGCGCAGTGCCGCGCTGGCGGCCGTCGAGGCTGTAACCGGCGATGTGCGGCGTGCCGATGACGCACAGCTCGGCCAGTTCGACATCCACCACCGGCTCTTTTTCCCAGACATCGAGTACGGCCTGAAGGTCTTCGCGCTCGAGCAGCACCTCGCGCAGGGCGCTGTTATCCACGATCGGACCGCGCGCGGCGTTGATCAGCCAGGCACCATGTTTCAACTGCTGCAAACGCGTCCGGTCGAACAGATGCCAGGTCGGCAGATCGCCGGTCTTGTTCAGCGGCGTGTGCAGACTGATGACGTCACAGCGCGCGACGATCTCGTCAAGGCTGACGTAGTCGCCACCCTCGGCGGCCTGACGCGGCGGGTCGCACACCAGCACATTCCAGCCCAAGCCGCGCAGCACCTTGATCAGTCGACCGCCGACCTGCCCCGCGCCGACGATGCCGTATGTGCGCGAAGCAAGCTCAACGCCTTCGATTTCCGCCAGGGTCAACAGGCTGCCCAGCACGTAGTCCACCACCCCGCGGGCATTGCAGCCAGGGGCGCTGGACCACTGAATGCCGGCCTGATGGAAATAATCGAGATCGAGATGATCGGTGCCGATGGTGCAGGTGCCCACGAAGCGAACCGGCGTGCCTTCGAGCAGTTCGCGGGTGACTCTGGTCACCGAGCGCACCAGCAGGATATCGGCATCGGCGACCGCGGCGCGATCCAGGGTGCGCCCCGGATAGCGGTGGATATCACCGAAGCCGGAAAAAAAGGCGTCGAGCAGTGGAATGTTTTCGTCGGCAACTATGCGCATGTCAGGGCTCCTGGAGTCGCGGCAGTGTAGGCGCTAGAGCACCGCGCAGCCAGCCTGATGCGTCAGCGACGGGGCTCAATCCTGCTTCTTGCGGATCCAGTAGAGGAAAACGCCGTCGCCGGCCTGCTTCTCGATCAGGTCATGACCGAGAAAAACACAGAACTTTGGAATGTCGCGCTGAGTCGACGGATCGGTGGCGATGACCTTGAGCAAGCCACCGGCCGGCAGGTCGCGCACTTTCTGATGCAGCATCATGACCGGCTCAGGGCAATTGAGACCTGTGGCGTCAAGGACGGCATCAGCGCAAAGGCTTTCGATGGATTCAGACATGAGGTGCTCCGGAAACTGGCGGGCATTGTCGCTTAAATGAATTAATGAGCCAATCGTTACTGGTCTTGAGCGCGCCTGACGCCTGTTCACGCAGGTCAACTACGCTGCTGCCTACTGACTTTGTAGGATTCTGCGACATCTTGGTGGTTGGTGATGCTCCACCCGGCACGTATGATCCTTGACATTTTGCGCAGATTAGAAACCTATGTCCCTGATAGTTCTACTGCTTCTGCCTTTCATCGGCAGCTGTCTGGCGGCGCTTTTGCCGCACAACGCACGCAACACCGAATCCCTCCTCGCCGGCCTGATCGCCCTGATCGGCGCCGTGCAGGTGGCGTTGTGGTATCCGCAGATCGCCCACGGCGGGGTCATTCGCGAGGAATTTTTCTGGTTGCCCAGCCTAGGCCTGAACTTCGTCTTGCGTCTGGACGGGTTTGCCTGGCTGTTTTCCATGCTGGTGCTGGGCATCGGCACGCTGGTGTCGCTGTACGCCCGCTACTACATGTCTCCGGACGACCCCGTACCGCGATTCTTCTCGTTTTTCCTGGCGTTCATGGGCGCCATGCTTGGCCTTGTGATGTCCGGGCACCTGATTCAGATCGTGTTTTTCTGGGAGCTGACCAGCGTCTTCTCGTTCTTGCTGATCGGCTACTGGCACCATCGCGCCGACGCCCGACGCGGCGCCTACATGGCACTGATGGTCACCGGCGCGGGCGGTCTGGCGCTTCTGGTCGGCGTGATGCTGCTGGGCCACGTCGTCGGCAGCTACGATCTGGATCGCGTGCTGGCGTCCGGCGATGCGATTCGCGCCCACGCGCTCTACCCCGTTCTGCTGACCCTGATTCTGATTGGCGCGCTGAGTAAAAGCGCCCAGTTCCCGTTCCATTTCTGGCTGCCTCACGCCATGGCCGCGCCGACCCCGGTCTCCGCGTACCTGCATTCGGCGACCATGGTCAAAGCCGGGGTGTTTCTGCTGGCGCGTCTATGGCCTGCGCTGTCCGGCAGTGAACAGTGGTTCTGGATCGTCAGTGGCGCGGGCGCCTGCACGCTGGTGATCGGCGCCTATTCGGCGATCTTCCAGACCGACCTCAAAGGCTTGCTGGCCTATTCGACCATCAGCCATCTGGGTCTAATCACCTTGCTGCTGGGGCTGAACAGCCCACTGGCGGCTGTCGCTGCCGTGTTTCACATTCTCAACCACGCCACATTCAAAGCCTCGCTGTTCATGGCGGCCGGGATCATCGATCACGAAAGCGGCACGCGGGACATCCGCAAACTCAGCGGCCTGATCAGGCTGATGCCCTACACCGCGACCCTGGCCATGGTGGCCAGTGCGGCAATGGCCGGCGTGCCGCTGCTCAACGGTTTCCTGTCCAAGGAAATGTTCTTCGCAGAGACCGTTTTCATCACCTCCACTGCCTGGGTGGAGACGGCCTTGCCGATCATTGCCACCATCGCCGGCACCTTCAGCGTCGCCTATTCACTGCGTTTCACGGTCGACGTGTTCTTCGGCCCGAAATCCACCGACCTGCCGCACACGCCCCACGAGCCGGCTCGCTGGATGCGCGTGCCGGTCGAACTGCTGGTGCTGGCGTGCCTGATCGTCGGGATTTTTCCTGCGCAGTCGGTTGGCCCGCTGCTGGCCGCCGCCGCGCAACCGGTGGTCGGCGGCGCGCTGCCCGAATACAGCCTGGCGATCTGGCACGGCTGGAACGCGCCAATGATCATGAGCCTGATCGCCATGGGCGCCGGCATCGTCCTGTATCTGCTGCTGCGGCCGCGCTTCAAGCGCGACCGTTTCAAGGGTCCGCCGCTGATGTGGCGACTCAACGGCAAGCGCCTGTTCGAGCGTTCGCTGGTGAACATGTTGCGCACCGCGCGCCTGTTCGAGCGCCTGCTGACGACCCGGCGGCTGCAGGCCCAGCTGTTTCTGATGGTGCTCGCGGCGCTGGTGGCAGGCTTCGTGCCGATGTACGACGGCGGGCTGACCTGGGGCGAGCGACCGAAGATTCCGGGCTCCGGCGTGTTCGTCATGCTGTGGCTGATCGCGATTGCCTGCGCCCTCGGCGCGGCCTGGCAAGCCAAGTATCACCGCCTCGCAGCCGTGACGATGGTCAGCGTCTGCGGCCTGATGACCTGCGTCACCTTCGTCTGGTTTTCCGCGCCGGATCTGGCACTGACCCAACTGGTGGTGGAGGTGGTGACCACCGTCCTGATTCTGCTGGGTCTGCGCTGGCTGCCACGACGCAATGAAAACGTCGCGCCAAAGACTCGCTCGCGCAACCGCGCCCGGGCACGACGCGTGCGTGACTTCATCCTGGCCGTGGCGGTCGGCGGCGGCATGGCGCTGCTGTCCTACGCCATGCTCACGCGCCCGACGCCCAACGTGATTTCCGAGTTCTATCTGAGTCGCGCGTTGTCACAGGGCGGCGGCACCAATGCCGTCAACGTCATGCTGGTGGATTTCCGCGGCTTCGATACGTTCGGCGAAATCACCGTACTGGCGGTGGTGGCGCTGACGGTCTTTGCCCTGTTGCGGCGTTTCCGCCCGCCCAAGGAAAGCATCGCCCTGCCCGCGCAGCAACGCTTGCTGGCCCGCGATGTGGTCACCGATCTGGTAAACCCGCGAAACGCCAAAGACACCGCGCTGGGCTTCATGATGGTGCCCGCGGTGCTGGTGCGCCTGCTGCTGCCGGTCGCGTTCGTGGTGTCGATGTACCTGTTCATGCGCGGCCACAACCAGCCGGGCGGCGGCTTTGTCGCCGGGCTGGTGATGTCGGTGGCGTTCATTCTCCAGTACATGGTCGCCGGCACTCAGTGGGTCGAGGCGAACATGAGCCTGCGCCCGCTGCGCTGGATGGGAACCGGGCTGTTTTTCGCCCTGGCGACCGGGCTGGGTTCGATGGCGCTGGGTTATCCGTTCATGACCACCCACACCGCGCACCTGCATCTGCCGCTGCTGGGCGATGTTCACGTCGCCAGTGCGCTGTTTTTCGACATCGGCGTGTACGCGGTGGTGGTCGGCTCGACCCTGCTGATTCTGACCGCGCTGGCTCACCAGTCGGTGCGCAGTCATCGTCCGACCTCGCTGCCGCAGCCGATCGAACCGGCTGAACCCGCCAGTCCCGTTTCTAAAGGAGCCATCTGATGGAAGAAGTCATTGCCATTGCCATCGGCGTGCTCGCCGCTTCCGGGGTGTGGCTGATCCTGCGCCCGCGGACCTTTCAAGTCGTCATGGGCCTGTGCCTGCTGTCGTACGGCGTCAACCTGTTCATCTTCAGCATGGGCAGCCTGTTCATCGGCAAGGAGCCGATCATCAAGGACGGCGTGCCGCAGGACCTGCTCAACTACACCGACCCACTGCCCCAGGCGCTGGTGCTCACGGCCATCGTCATCAGTTTCGCCATGACCGCGCTGTTCCTGGTGGTGCTGCTGGCCTCTCGTGGCCTGACCGGCAACGACCATGTGGACGGTCGGGAGAGCAGTGAATGAGCTTCATGAATCAACTGATCGTCGCGCCGATCCTGCTGCCGGTGCTGACCGCTGCGCTGATGCTCTGGCTGGGGGAAAAACACAGGCCGTTGAAGGCGCGCATCAATCTGCTCTCGACCGCGCTGGGCCTGGGAATCGCCATCACGCTGATGATATGGGTGCAGAAAACCGGCACCACCGGATCGATCGGCGTGTACCTGCCAGGCAACTGGGAATCGCCCTTCGGGATCGTGCTGGTGGTCGATCATCTCTCGGCGCTGATGCTGGTGTTGACGGGCATCGTCGCCTTCTGCGCGCTGTTGTTCGCTCTCGCACGCTGGGACCGGGCCGGCGCCAGCTTTCACGCGCTTTTCCAGATCCAACTGATGGGCCTGTACGGCGCGTTTCTGACGGCCGATCTGTTCAACCTGTTCGTGTTCTTCGAGGTGCTGCTGGCGGCATCCTACGGCCTGATGCTGCACGGGTCGGGCCGCGCGCGGGTGTCGGCGGGCCTGCATTACATCACCATCAACCTGCTGGCCTCGTCGTTGTTTCTGATCGGTGCGGCGCTGATCTACGGCGTCACCGGCACCCTGAATCTGGCCGACCTGGCCGTGAAGATTCCGCAGGTGCCGGACGCTGATCTGGGCCTGCTGCACGCCGGCGCTGCCATTCTGGCGGTGGCGTTTCTCGCCAAGGCCGGCATGTGGCCGCTCAACTTCTGGCTGGTGCCGGCCTATTCTGCCGCCAGCGCGCCGGTGGCGGCGCTCTTCGCGATCATGACCAAGGTCGGCGCCTACACATTGTTGCGTCTGTGGACGTTGATGTTTTCTGGGCAAGCGGGCGCATCGGCGTTCTTTGGCGGTCAGTGGCTGATCTGGGGCGGGATGGCGACGCTGACCGTGGCAGCCGTTTCGGTGGTGGCCGCCCAGCGCCTCGAGCGCATGGCCAGCTTGAGCATTCTGGTTTCGGCAGGGATTCTGCTGTCGGCCGTCGGCTTCGCCCAGCCAAGCCTCACGGCCGGCGCGCTGTTCTATCTGGTCAGCTCGACCCTGGCACTGAGCGCACTGTTCCTGCTGGCCGAGCTGATCGAGCGTTCGCGCTCGGCCAACGATATCGCGCTGGAAGAGGACGCCGACCAGTTGCCCAAGGCGCTGGAATCGCTGCATCCCGTGCCCGGCACCAACCTGGACGATGAACAGAAAGCGCTGGTCGGTCAGGTGATTCCCTGGACGATGGCTTTTCTGGGCCTGAGTTTCATTGCCTGTGCGCTGTTGATCATCGGCATGCCGCCGCTGTCGGGCTTCCTTGGCAAACTGACGCTGATCAGCGCCCTGCTCAATCCGCTGGGCCTGGATGTGGCGAAAGACGAGGCCATCCGGGGTGACAGCTGGACGCTGGTGGCGCTGTTGATCGTTTCCGGTCTGGCGTCGCTGTTTGCCTTTGTGCGCGTCGGCATCAAGCGCTTCTGGACCCCGCAGGAACGCCCTTCGCCGCTGTTGCGCCTGAACGAGTGCATCCCCATTGCGATTCTGCTTGGCTGCTCGATCGTGCTGACATTCAAGGCTCAGGCGCTGTTGCATTACACCGAGGACACCGCGCAGGCGCTGCATGACCCACAGCAATACGTGCTGTCGGTCATGGCCGCTAAACCGGTGCCGGGTCCGATCACCGCGACGTCGGAGGTGCAGCCATGAAGCGCCTGTTCCCCGCTCCGCTGCTGTCGCTGTCGCTGTGTGCCCTGTGGTTGTTGCTCAACCTGTCGCTCAGCGCCGGCAACCTGCTGCTCGGCCTGCTGCTGGGGCTTGTCGCGCCGTTGATGTTCGCCCCGCTGCGGCCGCTGCCGGTGAGCATTCGCAAGCCGTTCGTGGCGATCAGACTGTTTGTGCAGGTGGGCCGCGACGTCGTGTCGTCGAACCTCGCCGTGGCCTGGGGCATTCTACGCGCGCGCAGCCGGCCGCCACGCTCAGCCTTCGTCAAGGTGCCGCTGGACCTGCGCGACGCCAACGGCCTGGCGGCCCTGTCGATGATCTGCACCGTGGTGCCCGGCACCGTATGGTCGGAACTGGCGCTGGACCGCAGCGTTCTGCTGATGCACGTCTTCGATCTGGATGACGAAGCCCGGTTCATCGAACACTTCAAGACCACGTACGAACGCCCTTTGATGGAGATTTTTCAATGAGCGGCCTGCTCACTCAAGCGATCCTCTTCAGCCTGTCGGTGTTCGCGTTCGCCATGGTCCTCACCCTGATCCGCCTGTTCAAGGGACCTTCGGCGCAAGACCGCGTACTGGCGCTGGACTATCTGTACATCCTGGCGATGCTGATGATGCTGGTGCTGGGCATCCGCTACGCCAGCGATACCTACTTTGAAGCGGCGCTGTTGATCGCCCTGTTCGGCTTCGTCGGCTCGTTCGCGCTGGCCAAATTCCTCCTGCGTGGCGAGGTGATCGAATGAATTCGCTGTACGTGTTGCCGTTCTGGGTTGAGGTACTGACGGCAGTGTTACTGGTGCTGAGCAGCCTTTTCGCGCTGATCGGTGCGATCGGACTGTTGCGGATGAAGGATTTTTTCCAGCGCATGCATCCGCCGGCGCTGGCGTCGACGCTCGGCGCCTGGTGCGTGGCACTCGCCTCGATCATCTACTTCTCGGCGATGAAGAGCGCGCCGGTGATGCACGCTTGGTTGATCCCGATTCTGCTGGCGATCACGGTGCCGGTGACGACGCTGCTGCTGGCCAGAACCGGCTTGTTCCGCAACCGCATGGCCGGTGACGACGTGCCGCCGGAAGTTTCCGAAGGGCGCAACGAGGGGAAATGATCGTCAGTGGCAACGCCGCGCGCTGCCCGACTCGAACCAGGATCACACGCTCTGCCGACGTGCCTTACTCGCTGGCCTTGAACACCAGTTCGCCTTTGCGCCACTTGGCGGCCTTGGCGGTGGCGGACTTGAGCACTTTGCTCAGGCCGGTCTGAATCTGCTCATGGGCGGCAAATACCATGAACACGCTCTGGGATTCCTTGAACACGATGCCGTGGCCTTCCGGCACTTCAACGAACGCGTATTCGCCCAGGCCATAAATGGTCATCTTGATGTCGCGGAACCTGATTTCAAACTTGCCGCCTTCACGGCTGGGCAGTACCGAGGCGCGGAAATGGTCACCCACTTTCAATTCCAGACGTGGCTTGTCGTCAACCACCAGAGCCGTCTCGGTGTCGATTTCAGACATGTAAATGCCTTCGGGGGACTGCTCGATAACGTAAACGAAACGTGCCTGGAACTGCTTCACCAACTTCGCGCGCAAATCTCCCAGCACGAATAACGCATGGGTATCCAGATTACTTACTGCCAATGTACAAACTCCCAACCTGATATGAACTTGCCCGGCCAAGGGCCAGGCAAGGAAAAATCGACATGAAAAAAGTGCGCCCCTGAAGCCGGGCGCTGGCATGAACGTGGATTCTACCGGCAGTGAGTCTATACGGGATATATGCCTTTCGTCCGTAATCTCGCTGATTTTGTACACGAATGTCACCGACACCCTGTGTGCAATCGGTTCCATGCGTGCGGCCGTTCGAGGCTGAATCGATACGGCAGATCGTTAGAACTCTTGTCGCTCCCCGATACTCACATATGCACGGAGTCGATGACGCCAATCACTCAGTACATTTCGGGCGTCGAGCCCATCGAGGAGAAAGACATGGACATGACTCAAAACACACTCGAAACTCTATTCGATCAGTTGGGCCTGGCTTCGGACGAGGCCAGCATCGACGCATTCATCGCAGCGCATCAATTGCCGGACGATGTGAAACTGATCGACGCGGATTTCTGGACACCGCAACAGGCCAGGTATCTGAAGGAAGAGCTGCGCGCCGATGGTGAATGGGCGATGGTGGTGGACGAGCTCAACGAGCGGCTTCATCCGAAAAAGTAAGCAGGCGTAAAAACAATGGCGACCCGGTCAGGCCGCCATTGTCAGTTGTCGCATCCACGCACTGCGACACTCTTCGGCCTCCGCACGGCTTTCGAACGCCGTGCCGCGCGGCTCTCCGTTGATCAGCACGACCCAACAGACGCGCAGGCCTCGCTTGCGAAACGACGGGGGCACGCCCTGACCGATCATCACCGCGATATCGATATTGCTTCGCATGCCATCCTCCGGGGATCTCTTGAGCATTCAGCGATGGCGCCATGATAAGGGCGGCCCGGCGTCGGAAAAAGCTATCCCCGGCATAGGTGACTTGCATGATCGGTAACAAACTTACGGGCCTCAATGTGGATAACCGGGCTGCCCTACATTCATGAAAGCCTGTCGGCCATTGTCGCCGGGCGCGTGCACGAACAGGTTGCCCATCAGGGAATCGCGACTGCCTAACGAGTTGTTCCAGTGGGCCGAGCAGTGGATGTAGCGCCGGTACAGGATCGTCATGTCCGCCTCGTCGAGCGGCGGGGCTTCGCCCAGGCCGAAAGCGATCAGTCGGCTGGCGATCCCGCGCAGCTCCGGCGGCAGGCTGGTTTCCGGTGAATCCACGATCGCCTCGAAGGGCACGCCTTGCGCACACGCCAGCGCGTGCATGAGCCTCAGGTAAATCCGTGACAGATGGCCAAACACCCGCCGTTCGAGCATGACCGTGGCCACGACGGTCTTCATGCCACGCACCCGCTGCCCTACCCGTTCGATGCACTCCACGCCAAGGCAAGCGCTGTCGTCGTCGGGGTCGAGCCAGCGCTGGGCGTTCAGCCCGGAGAGCTGCGCATGGGCCTGCAGCCAGGCCTCGGTGGTGTCGAACGGTGTATCGGCGCTGACCAGACTGCGCAGTGGCCGGCTAAGGGCAACCCGTTCAAACGCCTGGGGTTGATACCCTCCCCCCACATCCGAATGGCTGCCGGGCAGAACGATCTCCATTTCCCAGTGCGGCTTGATGCTGTTGAGGGCGAAATTTCGCCGATGCTCGTCGGCCGCGACCAGATGCAGCACCTGCTGCGCGCATCCGGGGGGTAAGAACAGGTTGACCCGGTTATTCACGCTGTCCCGGACATTGCCCAGATCGGAAAACCCGCCCACTGCCGCCACGGTGTCGAACAGGCCGATGACCTTGAGCCGGACGTGGCCGCCGGACCAGGAAAAGTCAGGCACCAACGGCAACTTGCGGGCGTCGAGCACCCCGTCGAGCGCGCCTTTGGCCTGCTTGAGCACTTCATTGGCAAAGTGACGCGCCGACGCCGCGCCCCGGCTGAAACCGAAGACGTCGAACTCGAGCGCGGCGATGACGCAACCGGGGTTGTCGCCGCGAAAGGTGGCAAGCACATCGGCGACCTTCTTGATGCTTTTGGACACTTTTGCGACGACACCGGTCGTTCCGCGACCGAAGCCCTGGCCGGAGAGTCTTGAGTCTCTGCCGCCCGACGTCGTGCCGACGCCGCTGATATAAATCGACCGATAGACTTTCAGCCCATCGCCCGCGTTATGGGCGCGAGGCTGATCACGGTAAAGCGCCGCCAGCCTGGCGATATTGGTGAGATCGTTCGCATAACTGCTGTCGGGGTCGCTGTGGCGCCCTCCGCATTCCTTGATGTGGGCATTGGCATACACTTCAGACATCGCCTGACAATCGGCGCCGATCTGACTGTTGACGCGGTTATTGCCGGTTCCATCGAAGAACAGGCCGATCCGCACAGTGACCTCCAGGGCGTTGAGCAAGGTAGCGTCAGCGTGCGGCTTCAAAGGGGTGGTTTTCATGAGAGTCATCCTTGAGTACTGGATCCCGCCCGGACCTACATATCCGGACACATACCCACAGAATGCTCGCACTCGAAACATCGTCAATTGGCCAGACAACGCTTCAGAAACTTCCCACTTGAATCTCAGACCGATAAAGCGCTCAGAGGCTGTTCAACCTACAAACCCCAGCGCTTTATCCACCGCGTTAAACACTTGGAATAGAAATTGAACGGACTCACGTTGAGCCCCGCTCAGATTTCACCGCCGCCCAAAACACCTGGGCTCAAACCTTGCCGGCGACACTGGCTTCTGGCCGATACCCCAGGCGCAAGCCACCCCAGTGGCGTCCCTTGACCATGATCGGCACCGACAGATCGTGCATCAGTTCGCCGGTGTCGCGGGTGTAGGTTTGCAGAAGAACCGGCTGCTGGTGGCTGCCGCAGCGGATTCCCGTGCGGTCGTCGAATTTACGCTTGGTGCGATTCTGTACCGTATCGACGGCGACATCGCCGGTAAGTGGGCGGCTGAACGCCTGATTGTGCGTAGGCACATACCCTTGCTGCGTGCAGGCAATGGCAAACACCAATCCCTCGTGTCGAGACAGCAAAGGCTCTTGAATGGCGGGCAGGACTTGATCGGTGTAACGGTCGAAACGGGTCTGGTACTTGACCGGCGAAGTGTTGGCGATCGGTTGATAACTGCGATCGAACAGATCCGCGAGGGCCACGCGCCCTTGGTCGATATCCTGCTCGAATTGGTGCGCGATCTGTCCGGCGCCCTCACGGGCCAGATCGTAGATCCGCTGGTGGTAATCATCCAGACCGACCTGGGCGAGCCGTTCGCTGATGGTCTCGGCCTGCCCCTCCATCTGCACCGCCGACTGCGCCAGACGCCGGGTCTGGTCGTCACTGATGGCAAGGTCGCTGCGCATCTGCTCGACGGCCACGAACAGGCTGCTCAGTTGCTCCTGATTGGTCTGGGCCCCGCGGGCGATTTCGCCGACCTGACTTTCCACGTCCACGGCCAGCCGGGCAATGCTGCCCAGTTGCTGGCCGGTGGTTTCGACCTGCGCGACGCCGCCATCGAGATCGCCGGACAACTGACGGATCTGCTCCACCACCTGAGCGGTACGCTGCTGGATATCGGCAACCATCGCACCGACCTCACCAGTGGCCGTTGCGGTGCGTCCCGCCAGCCCCCGCACCTCGTCGGCGACCACCGCAAAACCGCGACCGTGTTCGCCCGCGCGAGCGGCTTCGATGGCGGCGTTCAGCGCCAGCAGGTTGGTCTGGCTGGCGATGGACTGAATGACGGCCGTCACCCGCTGAATGTCCTCGCTGCGCTGGCTGAGCGCCTCGATCAACTGGCGGCTGTCATCGGCGCGCTGGCTGAGCTGATGCATCAGCTCGATCGACTGGTTGAGCACGGCCAGCCCGGCGTCGCTGCTTTCCCGGGCCTGACTGGCGGCGCCCAGCGCTTGCTGGCTCAGTGCGGAGGTTGCGCGTTCGGTGGCGATCATCACATCGGCGCTGCTGACGATCTGTTCAGCCGCGTCCACCTGGGACTGCAGCTTGCTCGCCAGTTGCCTGACGGAAAACGCCACGGCGGCGGCCGACAAGGCATTGTGGCTGGTGCTGCGGGAAAGATCGCGGGTCAGGCGGTTGATCGCCTCTTCGCCATCGCCGTGCTCGACGACGGGCGCCTGCGGCGTGAAAAAACGCGGCAGCCAGATCGCCAGCAAGGCCAACGGCAGCGCGAGATAAACAGGGGCATCGGCCTGGATCATGGCCATGAACGACAGGCCGACGGCCAGACTTTGCAGCGTTGGTGTCAGCCAGGCTCTGGCGGCGTGCCGGCCAGCGGCCAGTTGCGGGGCTAACGTGTCCATACTTCCATCAGCAGCCATACCTGACCCACCCTGCTTATCATTATTTTGAAAGCATTAAACGCCAGATAGCGGCCATGCGCTATCAACCGTTGGTGGTAGTCGGTCGGATTTTTCCGGGCTGGAAGCGGTAGTTCATGCGGTTCGACTGCGCGGACAGGCAGCCGAACCCGGATCGTCAGGCCTGACGCTGGTGGCGATCGATCTGCTCGTGACGCTCTTGAGCTTCGATGCAGTATTTGGTGGTCGGGCTGATCAGAAGGCGCTTGAGGCCAATGGGCTCGCCGCTGTCGTCGCACCAGCCAAAGGTGTCTTCGGCAATGCGCGTCAGGGCCATTTCCAGCTGTGGCAGCATGCGCTGATCGCGATCGATCACGTTCACCAGCCAGTGGCGCTCTTCTTCCACAGAAGCGGCATCGGCAGGATCGGCCGGGGTGTCCAGGCTTTCAATCGCAATACGGCTTTGCTCGATGCGCTCATGGATTTCCACTTTCATGTCTTGCAGCAACGCGGTGAAGAAAGCGTGCTGCTCGGCGTTCATGTAGTCATCGGCCGGCATCGCCAGCAACTTTTCCTTGGTCATTGATTTCTCTATAAAAAAACGTGCATTAAGGCGAATTAAAGGAGCGCCTCAGCGTAACGACGAAAGCGCCATAGTCTCCAAGCGCCACCTGGCACTCAATTTACGAGGGGCGGCAGTCTAAGGCCGGGTTCCGTACTCGGCAACATAATTGATCAGGATTCGCTCAACAAGCCCCGTAATCCCCGGTGGCATTGAGTGAAACCGGTGTCCGGGGCATTTTCGCACCGACGGTCTCTGACCGGTCGCCTCACCTTCGGTTCAAATCCGCAGCAAAACAAAAAGGGCCTGAAACCAGGCCCTTTTCACTCTTCATCTTGCCGTCAGCGCTTGAGTTTGCGCTTGTTGCGGTATTGGTCGATGACCACCGCAACGACGATGATCAACCCTTTGATGATGTCTTGCACATAGGCATCGACACCCACGAAGGTAAATCCGCTGGCCATCACGCCCAGAATCAGCGCACCGATCACCGTTCCCGTGATCCGCCCGACCCCGCCTGACAGACTGGTGCCGCCGATCACCGCGGCGGCGATGGCGTCCAGCTCATAGGACACGCCCATGCCGGCCTGCCCCGTGGCCGCACGAGCCGAGGCAACCACACCGGCCAGGCCCGCCAGCAACCCGGCGATGCTGTACACGATCACCAGATGACGCTTGACGTTGATTCCCGACGTGCGCGCCGCCTGCATGTTGCCGCCGATCGCGTAGGTGTATTTGCCGTACTTGGTGTAGCGCAGGGCGATGTGGAAGATCACCGCCACCACCAGGAAAATGATCACCGGCATGGCCCCCTGTCCGATGGCGGTGTAGGAATCGTTGAGCATGCTCACCGGCTGACCGCCGGTATAGAAGCGCGCCAGTCCGCGTGCCGACACCATCATGCCCAGCGTGGCGATGAACGGCGGAATGCCGGTGATGGCAATGATGCTGCCGTTGATCGCACCGGCCAGCAAGCCGACGCCCAGACCTGCGATCACCGGTATCCAGACCGGCAGGTCGGTCAGCGACGGAAACACCGCGCGGCTGTAGTCGGAGGACTGCGCAAGGCTCGCCGCGATCATCGCCGTTAGCGCCAGCACCGAGCCCGATGACAGGTCGATGCCGGTGGTGATGATCACTTGCGTGACGCCAATGGCGATCATGCCGATGATCGACACCTGCAGAATCATCAGCACCAGACGCTGAGAGTTGAGCAGAAAGCTCTGGTCGCGCACCACCCAGCCGAAGACCTCGAAGATCAGGCCGATGCCGATCAGCACCAGGAAAATGCTCAGTTCGGTCGGCCACCGGCGTTTATGTCGATTGGGCGCCAGCGCGGGTTTGTTTTCCAGGATCGCGTTCATCTTCATTCATGCCTCTTGTTCTTGTTCGGACCCGAAACGGGCCGTCGGCAGTCGGCGGGTGGCCGCTCAGTGGAGAGCGTTACCGGACGCCAGGTGCATGACACGCTCTTGAGTCGCATCAGCGCGGTCCAGGGTGCCCATCATTTCGCCCTCGTGCATGACCATCACCCGGTCACTCATGCCGAGCACTTCCGGCAATTCCGAAGAAATCATGATCACGGCCATGCCTTCGCTGGCGAGCAGGGAAATCAGCCGGTAGATCTCGGCCTTGGCGCCCACGTCGATGCCCCGGGTCGGCTCGTCGAGAATCAGCACGCGGGGGTTGGTCATCAGCCAGCGCGCCAGCAGGGCTTTCTGTTGATTGCCGCCTGACAAGGTGTCGATGCATTGTTCAAGCGACGGCGTCTTGACCCGCAGTTTCTTGCACATGTCTTCGCACAGCACGCGCAGCGCTTTCTGATGCACGAAACCGTTGCCGACGTAATGCGGCAGCACGGCCATTTCCATGTTTTCCAGCACCGAGAGACAGGGAAACAGACCACTGAGCTTGCGGTCCTCGGTGAGCAGCGCGAAGCCTTTTTCAATCGCCAGGTGCGGGTCGCCGATCCTGACCGGCGCGCCGTCAAGGATGATTTCCCCTGCCGTGCTGGGCGTAATGCCGAACAGGGTCTCGGCGACATTGGTGCGCCCCGACCCCATCAGGCCGGCGATGCCAAGCACTTCGCCGGCATGCAGGTCAAACGACACGCCTTCGAACACGCCTTGCAGTGAGAGATCGCGCACGGACAGCAACAGATCGCCGATCGGCGCTTCGCGTTCGGGGAACAACTGGGTCAATTCGCGGCCCACCATCATCGAGATCAGGCTGTCGCCGTTCATGCTGTCGGCGCGCTGCAAGCCGATGTACGCGCCATCGCGAAACACCGCCACTTCATCGGCGATGGCGAACACTTCGTTCATTTTATGGGTGATATAGATGATGCCCTTACCCTGCGCACGCAGATCGGCAATGATCGAAAACAGGTGGGCGACTTCTTTTTCGGTGATGGCCGAAGTCGGCTCATCCATGATCAGCACGTCGGAATCGTAGGACACCGCCTTGGCGATCTCGACCATCTGCCGCTCGGCGATGCTCAGATTGCCGACCTGTTCCTCCGGGTCCAGGTTGATGCGCAGGCGTTCCAACAGTTGCGCGGTGCAGCGGTGCATGGCGCGATGGTCGACCATGTGCAGGCCGTTGAGCTGCTCGCGACCAATCCAGATGTTCTCGGCGATGGTCATGTGCGGCATCAGGTTGAGTTCCTGGTGAATCATCGCAATGCCCGACTGCAGCGCCGTCAGCGGCGTGTCGAACACCACCGGTTTGCCGCGCAGGAAGATCTCGCCGGCGTCGGGCTGGTAAATGCCGGCGATGATCTTCATCAGGGTGGACTTGCCCGCCCCGTTCTCGCCCATCAGCGCCAGTACGCTGCCGGGCCGCACGCGCAGTTGCACGTTGTCCAGCGCCACCACACCGGGAAATCCTTTGCTGATATTGGTGATTTCCAGCAGGTACGGATGCTCGGCGTCGACGATCGTCGACTCCATCGGGGCATCGCTGCGCGGAGCGGTCGAAGCAGTAGCGGAAGCGAACATGGTCCAGGCTCCTCAGGTGACATCGGCAGCAGAGCGACGGCGCGTCGCCCTCTGCATCCTGTCAGTCGTCGTCGGGTGAGCGGTTACTTGAACGTGCTGACGTTGTCCGGGGTGATCAGCCTGAACGGGATCACGATCGCCTGCTCGGGCAGCGTCTCTTTTCTGGCCAGTTTCACGGCGGCATCGATGGAGCCTTCACCCTGGCCTTTGCCGTCCTGGAACACTGAAATCGTCAGGTCGCCTTTTTTCACCGCACTTAACCCGTCCGGCGTGCCGTCCACTCCCGCGACCAGCACATCACCGGGTTTCTTGCCCGCCTGCTTCAAGGCCATGGATGCGCCGATGGCCATTTCATCGTTGTTGGAGACGACGGCGCTGAAATCACGGCCCTGGGTCAGCCAGTTATTGGTGATGTCCATGCCTTTCTGCCGACCCCACGCGCCTTCCTGCTCTTCAGCCACTTTGATGTCGGGGTATTTTTTCAGCACTTCCTTCACGCCTTCGGTGCGGTCGCGAGTCGAGTTGTTCGACAGCTCGCCCAGCAGAATCACGATGTTGCCCTTGCCGTTCAGCTTCTTGGCCAGGTACTCCATCTGCATGCGACCGGCTTCCTTGTCGTCGGAGGTAACCGAGGCCACGCCCGCCGGAAGCTTCGGATCATCAGGGCGGCGATTGACGTAGACCAGCGGAATGCCGGCCGCGGTGGCGGCTTTGGTGATGCGCGCAGTCGCTGCGGTGTCGACCGGGTTGACGATCAGGGCATCGACTTTCTTGCCGATGAGTTCCTGAACCTGATCCAGCTGTTTGTTCACATCGTTGCGGCCGTCGACGAACTGTAGATCGACCCCGCCCATGGCCTTGGCTTTTTTGCCCATGTCCTCGCGCATATAGGTGAGGTAAGTGTCATCGAACTGCGACATGGCCACGCCGATTTTCAGATCGGCCGCCAGCGTAACGCCGCTGCCGAGCATCAGGGCCAGTGCGAGGGAGGTGAAGCTAAGCTTGATGTTCATGAACGGTCTTTCTCCAAATTCTTGTTGTTGTAGTGAATTGGCTAACGACTGCTGGTGTTCAGAGCGACTGTTGCGGACTGGAAAAATGCGGGTTCGTGAAGTGCGCGACCGAGGCGGCGGACGCGCCGCAAACCATCACGCCGTGGCTTTCGACGCACAGCACTCGGGCAGCGGCGGCAAGCGCGCGATCGAGCAAAGGGGCAATGATGACGGTGACGCGGGAGGCGGCGCGGAGGATGGCGCTGGCGGCGTGTGAGGTTGAACGGCAAGCCTGGGTGGCATGTTTGAGAATGTTCATCGACGGTACCTGTCTACTGTGACTTTCTTGTTTTTGTGTCGTTCGTCGAGCCTGATGCGGTGGGCTTGGAAACAGCTCCGTCATCGGGCCTGGACGTCGATAGTCGGCAACCTGGAAATGACTCTATTGGAAAATAATTTCCAATTCAACCGATTTTAGAATTTATTTCTATTTCCGTTTTCCGAGGTGCAGTCGCTCGATCCGGCAGCAGGCACGGGCCCGCTGCGGTCGACGATCCAGACCGCTGAGCGCCGCTACAGCGCTACTGCCCTGCCCTCCAGCGCACTGGTCCGCGCGGCGTCGAGGACGCGGGCCGACGCCACGGCATCCCGGGCATCCACCGGATTGCGGCCCTGGCTCATCACGGCATCCTGCAATTGCCGATAGAACTCCAGCCAGCAACCGCGCTCCGAAGGCACCCGTTCACGGTGTTCGCCCTGCTCGAACCAGCCCCAGCGCCGATGCTCTTCAACGCCCCAGCGATCGCCTTCGGATTTAGGCGACAACCCCGCCAGCGCGGCCTCTTCCTGACCGTCAAGGCCCTCAACGGTATAGCAGCCCTGTGAGCCGTTGACCCGAAAACGCGGACCTTTGGCGTTTTGCAGGCAATTGCCCCATAAATGCGAGATCACACCACTGGCATGGGTCAGCGACACGAAAAAGCCGTGATCGACCTTCTGCTCCGCGGTGGCGAATTCAAGCTCGGCATACACCCGCGTAACCGGACCGAACAGCAGCAGCGCCTGATCGACGAGATGACTGCCCAGATCGCGCAGAATGCCGCCACCGCTCTCCTTGCCCACCGAGCCCGGCGAATAACGCTCGACCCGGGATTCAAACCGACTGATCCGGCCCAGCACGCCCTGATCGATCAGTTTGCGTACGGTGAGAAAATCCGAGTCCCAGCGGCGGTTCTGGTAGACGCCCAGCAACACGCCGCGCCGCTCGGCAACGTCCACCAACTCCTGTGCCTGCCGGGCATCCGGGGCAAAGGGCTTGTCGCTGACCACGGGCACGCCGAGTTCGATGGCTTCCAGAATCAACGCACGCCGGGAAGCCAGCGGCGTGGAAATCACCACCGCATCAATGCCGGCCGCCACCATGTCGGCCAGGCTGTCGAAGGCCGGCACTTTGGGATGGTCCTTGTGCAGGTCCTGCCGACGCTCGGGCGAGCGAGTGACCACGCCCGCAAACGTTGCGCCGTTCAGGCTGGCCAACAAGGGCGCGTGAAAATAGCGCCCGCCCTTGCCGTAGCCGATGAGTCCGATTTTCATGAGATCTCCTTTGTACATTGCATCTGCGCCATGCCCCGGCCTTTTCCCGGCTGAAGCCGGTCCTGCAGACGCTGCACGCTTTTCGTAGGACCGGCTTCAGCCGGGAAGAGGCCGAGTCAGTCGGCAAACAATGTTGAGCCTTACCCGCGACCGACCATTCATCAATATTTTCGGGCTTTTGCCAGCATCGCTTTCTGCCGCTCGTGCGCCTCAGCAGTCTTATCGCTGGTCGACACCTCGGCCACGCCCACGCGCCACCATGACAAATAACCATGGATCATCGTCTTGGGCAGGACCTTGATGTCGATCAGCGTCGACACCGTCTCCTTGCGCGCATCGGCCAGCGCCGCCTCCAGCGCCTCGACGGTCTTGACCGTGTAGGTCTTGCAACCGTACGCCGCTGCACTCATGGCGAAGTCCACCGGCACGAAGTCGCCGTCGAGCTGCCCGGTCTCCGGATTGCGATAGCGAAATTCAGTGCCATAGCTGCCCATGCCGTTGCCCATCTGCAGGTTGTTGATGCAGCCGAACGCCATGTTATCCAGCAGCACCACATTGATCTTGCGCCGCTCCTGAATCGACGTCGCAAGCTCGGAATGCAGCATCATGTAGGAACCGTCGCCGACCAGTGCGTAGACCTCGCGCTCGGGCGCAGCGATCTTGGCGCCGAGCGCGGCGTTGACCTCGTAACCCATGCACGAATAGCCGTACTCGACGTGATAGCTGTCCACGCTCATGCTGCGCCACGCCCGCTGCAGATCGCCCGGAAGGCTCCCGGCCGCCGCAACGATTACCGCATCGTCCGGCAGGTGCTGGTTGAGCACGCCAAGCACGCGGCTCTGGGTCAGGCACGACCCGGTCATCTCGATGAAATCGCGCAGCACTTGCGGGTTCAGATGGCCGCTGACTTCAGGTTCGAAATCTTCGGTCTGATAGTCCACGGCGTATAAACGATCAACCTCCGCATCCAGCGCCGCCCTTGCCCGCGCAGGTTGATCGCCCCACTGCGCACGATAATCGCCCATGTGCCCGGCGATCGAGCGCAGCGCCAGGCGCGCGTCGGCGAGCACCTGCACGCCGTCGAGCTTCTGCACGTCGAACGCGCCGACATTGAGGTTGAGGAACTGCACGTCGGGATTCTGGAACAGTGACTTCGAGCCGGTGGTGAAATCACTGTAACGGGTGCCGACACCGATGATCAGGTCAGCCTCGCGCGCCAGCGTATTGGCCGCCAGCGAACCGGTTTCGCCAATGCCGCCCATGTTGAGCGGATGCGCGGACACAATCGCGCTCTTGCCCGCCTGGGTTTCAGTGAACGGAATATCAAAGCGCTCCGCGAACGCCTGCAATTCGGCCGCCGCGCCGGAGTAACGCACGCCGCCCCCGCAAATCAACAATGGCTTGCGTTTGCCCCTGAGCAGCGAGACGGCGTCGGCGAGCATCGCCTCCGTGGCTGGACGGCGATCGATGCGATGCACGCGTTTTTGCAGAAACGAATCGGGGTAATCGTAGGCCTCGCCTTGCACGTCCTGCGGCAGCGCGAGGGTGACCGCCCCGGTCTCGGCAGGGTCGGTGAGCACGCGCATGGCATTGAGCGCGGCGCTCATCAATTGCTCGGGGCGGTTGATGCGGTCCCAGAATTTGCTGACGGCCTTGAACGCATCGTTGGTGCTGATGCTCAGGTCGTGGAATTGCTCGATCTGCTGCAACACAGGATCCGGTTGACGACTGGCGTACACATCGCCGGGCAGCAACAGCAACGGAATGCGGTTGGCCGACGCCGTGGCCGCAGCGGTGAGCATGTTCGCGGCACCCGGGCCCACCGACGAGGTGCATGCGTAGATCTTGCGCCGCAGGTGCTGCTTGGCGAAACCCATGGCGGCGTGACACATGCCTTGTTCATTGCGGCCCTGATGCACGACCAGATCGCCGCTGTCCTGCTCCAGCGCCTGGCCCAGACCCAGTACGTTGCCGTGGCCGAAAATCGTGAACACCCCGGCGACGAATTTGCTCTGCACGCCGTCGACTTCGACGTACTGGTTATCGAGAAACTTCACCAAAGCCTGGGCCATGGTCAGTCGTGTCGTGGTCATGCTTGCACCTTGTTTTTATTGGAGGTGATGAGGCGACGCACATATACAGCGGCCTATCGACGATCCCTTGTGGGAGTGAGCTTGCTCACGAAAGGGCCGTCACATCCGCTGAAACTTCGGTGCGTCAGCCAACGTCTTCGTGAGCAAGCTCACTCCCACAGAGAAATGTACACCTGCAGCGAGAGCGATTCGCTGCTCAGACGCTTACTTCGCCGTCGGCATGCTGAATTCTGCGCCTTTGTCGATGCTGTCCGGCCAGCGCTGCATGACGCTTTTGTAGCGGCTGTAAAAGCGCAGGCCCTCTTCGCCGTAGGCGTGGTGGTCGCCGAACAGCGAGCGCTTCCAGCCGCCGAACGAATGCCAGGCCATCGGCACTGGAATCGGCACATTGATGCCCACCATGCCCACCTTGATGTTGCGAGCGAACGCCCGGGCGATGCCGCCGTCGCGGGTGAAACACGACACCCCATTGCCGAACTCGTGAGCGTTGATCAACTCGACCGCAGCGGCGAAATCCGCCACATGGACGATGCCCAGCACCGGACCGAAAATCTCTTCCTTATAAACAGTCATGTCCGGGGTCACGTCATCGAACAACGTCGGGCCGACGAAAAAGCCACTCTCGGCGCCCGGCACATTGAACGGGCGGCCGTCGACGATCAGCTTCGCGCCCTCTTTCACGCCCTGATCAATGTAGCCCTGCACCTTGGCCTTGTGCGCCGCCGTGACCAGCGGGCCCATGTCGGAATCGGCGTTCATGCCGTTGCCGACCTTGAGCGAATCGATGCGCGGCAACAGCGCATCGATCAGTTTCTGCCCGACATCGCCCACCACCACGGCAATGGAAATCGCCATGCAGCGCTCGCCGGCCGAACCATAAGCGGCGCCGATCAACGCATCCGCCGCCTGATCCAGATCGGCATCAGGCATGACGATCATGTGATTCTTCGCCCCGCCCAGCGCCTGTACGCGCTTACCCTGAGCGGTGCCTTGCTGGTAGATGTACTCGGCGATCGGCGTGGAGCCGACGAAGGAAATCGCTTCGATGCCCTTGTGCTGCAGCAAGGCGTCCACCGCCACCTTGTCACCCTGAACGACGTTGAACACGCCGTCCGGCAACCCCGCCTGCTGGAGCAGGCGCGCCATCAGCAACGACGCCGATGGGTCGCGCTCGGACGGCTTGAGGATGAAACAGTTACCGGTGACCAGGGCCATGGGGATCATCCACAGCGGCACCATGACCGGAAAATTGAACGGTGTGACGCCTGCGCACACGCCCAGCGGCTGACGCAGGTTCCAGTTGTCGATGCCGCCGCCGATGTTGTCGCTGAAATCGCTTTTCAACAGACTCGGCGCGCCACAGGCGAACTCGACGATTTCAATGCCGCGCACCACCTCGCCCTTGGCATCGGAAAACACCTTGCCGTGCTCGCGACAGATAATCTCAGCCAGCTCATCGTGGTGCTGATCGAGCAGTTCCTTGAACTTGAACATGACCCGCGCGCGACGCAACGATGACTGATCGGCCCACGCCGGAAACGCCGCCTGGGCCGCCGCCACGGCCTGATCGATGGTGACCGGCTCGGCCAGCGCCACCCGCGCCTGGACTGCGCCTGTGGCCGGGTTGAACACATCGCTGAAACGCTCGCTGGCGTCGTGCACCTGGCCGTTGATGTAGTGGCCGATAATCGGGGCGTTGCTCATGGTGGCTCCTTGAGAAATGGCGTTAAAGATCCAGCAACCACTGATGCTCGGGATCGTTGTGAAATTGCCAGGCGCGTTTGGGCCCCGCCATCACATTCAGGTAATACGACTCGTAGCCATAGGGCACGCTGACCGGGTGATACCCCTTGGGCACGGTCACCAGATCATTGTTTTCCACTGCCATGGCCTGATCGATGCTGCGATCGTCGGTGTACACGCGCTGAAAAATGAAGCCCTGGGGCGGGCTGATCTGGTGGTAGTAGGTTTCCTCCAGAAAACTTTCGTGGGGCAGATCGTCCTTGTCGTGCTTATGCGGCGGGTAGCTGGACGAGTGCCCGGACGGGGTGCGCACTTCCACCACCAGCAGCGAATGCGCAGGCTCGCTGTCGGGCAAGATGTCGCAGACGTAGCGGGTGTTCGCCGATTTGCCGCGCACACTGCGCTTCATGGTTTCAGGCCGGATCAGCCGCGCTGGCAACCCCTTGGAACGATCGCCGGGCGCTGCGCACACCGCAATCTGAACGGCACTGAGCGCCGTGACCTGCGCCTGGCTGTCAGGCGGCAGATAAACGGCAAAGGGCGATTTTTCTTCGAACACCGACTGCCGATCACCGATGTTCTCCCAGCTGAAACTGCCCTGCCCCGGCGATTCGCCGCTGACGCTGACACGTCCGCTGAGCAACACCAGGCAGATTTCTTTGTCACCGCAGCTGACCGGCAGCCGTTCGCCCACCGTCAGGCGATGGGCAGAAAAACCGACGTATTCCAGCACGCCCTCGGCCAGCGCCACGACATCGCGGCCTTCGGCCTTGCTCTTGACCAGAAGATTCATGCTCACAGGCTCCTTTGTGCAGGGTTGTGTTCGTGTGCGGCGGCCAGCAGATTGCGCAGCGTCTCGAAGCCTTTTTTCGCGTACACGTAACTGGGCGCAACGGCCGGATCCTGCTCGGCTTCGACCACCAGCCAGCCTTCGTAACGGGCCTGCATCAACACCTCGAGCAATGCGGCGAAATCGATGTCGCCATCGCCGGGCACCGTGAACGTGCCGTTGACGATGCAGTCCGGGAAACTCCAGAGGTTGTTGCGCGCCAGTTGCACGACCGGTTTGCGCACATCCTTGAAATGCACGTGACAGACCCGGTCGATGTGCTTGCGCAACACTTGCAGCGGATCGCCGCCGCCCATGTAGCAATGGCCCGAATCGAACAACAGCCCGACTTCGCTGCCGGTGCGGGCCATCAATTGATCGATGTCATCGGGTGATTCGACATACGCGCCCATGTGATGGTGATAGGCCAGACGCACGCCTTGCGACAGCGTGAAGCGCGCAAGCTCGGTCAGCTTGTCGGCGTACACTTGCCAGGCGGTGTCACTGTGAAAGCGCGGGCGCTCGACCAGCCGGATGCGTTGCCCCTGGATCGAGTCGGCGACTTCGCCATACACCAGCACGCTGGCGCCATTGTGCTTCAACAGCTCGACATGGCTGGCGATGGCTTCGATCTCTTCGGCCACCGAGCGGCTGGCGAGCCGGCTCGAATACCAGCCCGAGACCAGCGCCAGACCGTAAGGCCGAAGCACATCGGCCACGCCCTTGGCGTCCTTGGGGAACTTGCCGTTGAGCTCGAAGCCTGCGTAGCCGATTTCCTTGCCTTCGCTCAGCGCCGTGCTCAACGGTGTTTCTCCTCCCAGCGCGGGCAGGTCGTCGTTGCTCCAGGAAATCGGGTTGATGCCAATTCGGATTGCGGAAGCGGGCATGGCTGCACCTTTTTGTTGTTATCTCGTATTGAAAATACCGACTGCGCCCGGCTCACGCCCGCGCATCACGCCAGGACTCGATCAGGAAACCGAACGTGCTCTGCACCCGACTGATGAGCCCGGCGTCGTCGATTTCGCCTTCCAGCCACGCACGGCTGGGCTCGTGAAAAATCGTCCTGCCCACGGCAAATCCCCGGCACGTGGTGCTTTGGCTGGCTTCACGAAAACCCGCGGCCAGGGTTTCCGCCGGCGCATTGAGCCCCAGCAGCACCACGCCGCGGCAGTACGGATCACGCGCCTGGATCAGCGCATCGAGTTGCTCCCAGACGTGAGCGGGTTGGGATTCGATCTTCCACCACGCCGGGTAAATGCCGAGGTTGTAGAGGCGCTTGATCGCCCGATAGATCACATCCGGGTGCGTTGAAGGGTGATCCTTGGGCGGGATGACTTCCAGAAGCAATTCATGACCGCTGGCCTGAGACGCCTGATACAGGCCCATCAACTGCGCTTCCTGCTCCAGGCGCAGCATCGGTTCGTCGTCCGGGTGGTATTGCACCAGGCACTTGATGATCTGCTCCTGGGGCCACGTCTGCAGGTTGCTGCCGATCGAGCGGCCATGCTCGAACGCCAGTGGCCTCGAGCCCTGCACCTCCACCGGCCGGGCGATCCACCAGCCCCGGCCGGTGGCGGCGTTGAGCGAGTCCTGACCAAAGCGCTGGTCCGCCAGCAGACCGACATCGGCGGCGATGCCGCGCTTGCGCAGATCCGCTTCAACGCGCTCGACCGCCTGAATGAACAATTGCTTGAGCTGACCGATGCAGGCCAGGTCGAGCCCGGCCTTCTGGGCGAGCTCGACCAATTGCCCACGATGATCGAACGCAAAAATGAACAGCTGCTGCCATTGTTTGCGTGGCACGCTGACCCGGTGCAGACGCTGCAGCACCGCGTCCTGATCAGGCCGGGTGATCGGCACCGGACTGCTGAACAGATAATCCAGCTCGGCCAGGGTCGGCATCGCCGGCGCACAGGCATGGCGCGACACGACCAGGCCGCCACAGGCATTGGCCAACTGGCAGCAGCGCTCGTCGCTGTCTTCGTTGAGCCAGCCCTTGAGAAACCCCGACATGAAGGCATCGCCGGCGCCAAGCACATTGAGGACTTCCACGCGTACGCCGGGGTAAATCGCGCCGTCTTCCAGTCGTGATGGAATCGCGCCATGGATCACCGTGCAGCCTTGCGGCCCCAGCTTGACCACCAGTGTCGCGTCGGTCAGCCCGCGCACCGTGCGCAATGCGGTCAGCAGATCGGTGGCTGCGCCGGCGATCAGGAATTCTTCCTCGGTGCCGACGATCAGGTCGAAGCGCGGCAGGATACGTTGCACGTGCTGACTCACCTTCTGGTCGGCCACGAACCGGGTCTCACCATCGGCCTTGCCGGTCAGGCCCCACAGCACCGGCCGATAATCGATGTCCAGCACACGCCTGACGTCGTGCTTCTCGGCATAATCGAGCGCCTGGCTGCTGGCCTTGAACACTTGATCGGTGGAGAAATGCGTGCCGGTGATCAGCAACGCTTTGCTCGAGGCAATCTGCGCCTCGTCGATGTCCTCGGCCTGCAGCGCCATGTCGGCACAGTTTTCGCGGTAGAAGACCAAGGGAAAGGTTTCGCGATCCTTGATACCGAGCAGCACCATCGCGGTCAGGTGCTCGGGGTCGACCTTGATGCCGCTGACGTCGCAGCCTTCGCGGGCCAGGGACTCGACGAGGAAGCGGCCCATGTGGTCATTGCCGACGCGGGTCAGCATGGCCGACTTGACGCCCAGCCGTGCGGTGCCGAACGCAATGTTGGCCGACGACCCACCCAGGTATTTGGCGAAGCTGCCGACATCTTCCAGACGCGCGCCGATCTGCTGTGCGTAAAGATCGACGCCCAGACGTCCGAGGCAAATCACGTCCAGTTGGCGTGCGCTGGCAAAACGAGTCTGGCCCATGCTGGCTCCTTTTATTTTTATTAAGCCCGGGCTTGCGAGAAGCCCTGTTCGTGAATGCAGACTAGAACGCTGCAAGGCAAGGAGCAATGATTTTTTCTATATTTTTTTCAAGTAGAATATTTTTTCCACTTTGCGCAAATGCCCGTCCTTCGTGCTAAACAGAGGCAAGTCGCAGCCAAGCCACGCTAAACTGCCAGCCGCGTTTACAAGAACAAGCCAAAGGATCCATCCGTATGCCTCGCACCGATCAGCCCTCCCTGCCCGAGACCGACGACAGCGCTGCGTCGCCCATCATCGCGCCGGACACGGCTGACGCCTTGCTCAAGCTGATCACCGCCGAGTACGAAAGTCTGCCTCGTCAGCTCAAGCGGATTGCCAGTTACATGAGCCAGCAGAGTGATCGGATCATGGTCGACCGCATCAGCGACATTGCCCGTGAATGCGAGGTGCATCCGTCGGCCATCGTGCGGTTTTCCCAGCGCTTCGGTTTCAGCGGTTTCAGCGAAATGCAGTCGTTGTTCCGCGAGGCGTATACGCACAAGGCAACGCCGGTGCAGAACTACCAGCAGCGCATTCGCAGCATGATCGCCAACAAATCGCAGAAAGCCAGCGGCGGCGACCTGGCGCGCGAATGCGTGAACGCCACGCTGTCCGGGCTTGAACGACTGGCGCTGGAACTGGACGACGAAGCGTTCGAGAAGGCCGTCGACCTGGTCGTCAATGCCGACAATATCTATGTGGTCGGCGTGCGCCGATCGTTCGCCGTGGCCGATTACCTGGTTTACAACCTGCAGCACACCAACAAACGCATTCACCTGATTTCCGGACTCGGCGGCAGTTACCGCGAGCAGATGCGCAGCGTGCGCGCCAACGATCTGGTCATCGCCATCAGCTTCACGCCGTATGGCAAGGAAACCCAGCACTGCCTGCGCATCGCGCAACACCATCAGGCCAAGACGCTGATCATTACCGACAGCAACCTGTCGCCGCTGGCCAAGCGCGCCAACTCGGTGCTGCTGGTCAACGAAGGCAGCTCGTTCGCCTTCCGCTCCCTGAGCGCCACGCTGTGCCTGTGCCAGGCACTGTTCATCGCCGTGGCGTACCGGCTGGAGTTGAAGGTGGACGAGATGTCGGAACAGGTGGGTTTCGAGGATTGAACAGCGGAGCGCTCGGCAGCTCGGTGAGAATCGCGGGTGCACAATTCGACGCCGCTTGACCAACCTTGTACAAAACCGACGAGCTGTACAAGATGTATGTAGCTTTTTGATATCACGTTTGTGATGATATCTGCGCTGCTCACGGAAACGGCAGTTGAGCCATCATCGCGCTCACAGGGTCAGGGAACACGACCGCTCCGTCGTTCCACCTGCGAGAGCCGCCATCATGTTTTTCGACTCGTCCAAAAATAAAGTCATCCAGACCCTGCAACACACTGTCTCCCACCAAACCAGCCTGCTGGAAGCGATCAACCGCTCGATGGCCAGCATCGAGTTCGACCTGCACGGGGTTGTGCTCAGCGCCAACGACAACTTCTACCGCGTCATGCACTACCGCCCCGAGCAGGTGATCGGCAAGGAACATCGCATCTTCTGCACCGCCGAATACGTGCGCAGCAGCGAGTATTCGCAGCTCTGGGCGCGGCTGCGCACGGGCGAGTTCGTGTCGGCGACCTTTCAACGGGTGGCGGGTGACGGACGCACGGTGTGGCTGGAGGCCAGCTATAACCCGATCAAGGATGCCGAGGGCAGGGTGATCAAGATCGTCAAATACGCCGTGGACGTGACGGAAAAACTTCAGAACGAGCGCGAGTCGCAGAACAAACTCCAGGCCATCGACCGGGCCATGGCGGTCATCGAGTTCGGCCTCGATGGTCAGATCATCGCGGCCAACGACAACCTGCTGCGGCTGATGGGCTACAGCCGTCAGGAACTGCTGGGCAAAAACCACCGCATCCTCTGCCCCGCCGAACTGGTCAGCAGCGGCGAATACCAGGATTTCTGGCGTCAGCTGAACAAAGGCGAATTCTTCAGCGGCCAGTTCAAGCGCGTCGGCAAGCATGGTCAGACGCTCTGGCTGGAAGCGTCCTACAACCCGGTGTATGACGCCTGCGGAAAGCTGTGCAAAGTCGTCAAGTTCGCCTCTGACGTCACGGCACGTATCGAGAAACACGAGCAGGACTCCCACAGCGCGGCGCAGGCATATCACATTTCGGTGCAGACCCAGAAATACGCTGAGCAAGGCACGCAGGTGATCCAGCAGGCCGCCAGCGAAATGCGCCAGATTTCGCAGAACATCGATGATTCATCGCGAATAATCGGTCAACTGGGCGAGCGCTCAGAGCAGATCACGGCCATCGTCAACACCATCCACGGCATTGCCGACCAGACCAACCTGCTCGCCCTCAACGCGGCGATCGAAGCCGCGCGGGCAGGCGATCAGGGGCGCGGATTCGCCGTGGTGGCCGATGAAGTTCGCCAACTGGCAGGCCGCACCAGTCGCTCGACGCAGGAGATCTCGGAAATGATTCAGGTCATCCAGAACGAGACGCGCCAGGCCATCGTCAGCATGGACAACACCCGGACCAACGCGGCCAAGGGGGTGGACCTTGCGGATCAGGCCGGTAGCGCGATCGTGCAGATCAGCGCCGGAACCAATGACGCGGTGGATGCGGTAAGGATGTTTGCGGGCAAGGACTGATCGCGGTGACCCGGTCCATCGTGGCGCCAGCAAGCTGGCTCAACGGATCTGTGTCTGGCCGGAGAACTCGGGAATGCCCGCAGATCGCTGTAGGAGTGAGCTTGCTCGCGAAGAGGCCGGTACATGCGATGCACATGTAATGACCGGAATATAGTCATCGCGAGCAAGCTCGCTCCTACAGGGTTTGTGTCTGGCCGGAGAACTCGGGAATGCCCGCAGATCCCAGTGGGCGTGAGCTTGCTCACGAAGAAGCCGTTACATCCGATGCACATGTAATGACAGGAATATAGTCATCGCAAGCAGACTGGCCCACAAGTCTGACCGCCGCGTGTCAGGCGTTTCGCGATCATCCCTCCCGGCGCGCTTCGTTCTTGCTGCGCATGGCTTTGGCGCGCTTTTCCAGCACCAGGTACACCACTACCGCCAGCATCAGCGGGATCAGGAAGTAGATCACCCGGTAGCCGATCAGCGCGGCGAGCAGTTGCCCCTTGCTGAACTGGTGCTGCATCAGCGTGATGAATACGGTTTCAAGCACGCCGAGCCCCGCAGGAATGTGGGCGATCACCCCGGCGATGCTGCTGATCAGAAGAATCCCCAACACAGCGGGATAGAATGCTTTTTCCGGCAGGAGCACGTAGATCAGCAGCGCCATCAGTCCCCAGTTCAGCGCGCCGAGCAAGGCCTGACGCAGCGCCTGATTGAGGGACGGCAGGACCAGTTGCTGCTTACGAATGGTCCAGGTCCTGCGCTTCGAAAAACGGCAGGCGAGGAAATAGCTGAAACACACCGCCAGCAACACGAAGCCGATCAACTGCAACGTCGTGTCGCCTATCTTCCAGCCATCGGGCAGATCGATGAAATCTCCGGCGAACACAAAGCCTGCCAGCAGCATGTAGCCCAACCAGTTGGTGATCAGGCTCAGGCTCAGAATGCGCGTAATGGTCGGCACGTCGAGCCCGAGCCGCGAATACAGCCGATAACGCAGCGCGATGCCGCCTACCCATGAACTGAGGTTGAGGTTGAAGGCGTAGCAGACGAACGTCACCGGAACGATCTGAGAGACCGACAGTTTGTGCTCGGTGTAACGCCGGGCCAGCACATCGAAACCGCAATAGGTCAGGTAACTGCCCGCTGCAATCAGAAAGCCCAGCACCAGCGTGCTCGCCTTGTAGGACTGCAGCGCATGGCTGACCTCTTTCCAGTCCAGATTCTTCATCAGGGTGAACAGCAGGACCGGCACCGCAATGAAGAAAAACACCGTCACCCCGCGCTTGGCCCACGTCAGCCATGGCCTGTTCTTGCCGTTGTGCTCCTGATTCTGTTCGCGGGTCGGGGCTTGTGAGACTCCATTCATAGCGACTTCTCCTGATCGGCCGACAGCTCGTTTTTCAATTCCGCCGCTTCTGGAATCACCTCCGGCGCCCGCACCGGCTTCAGGCGTGGGCCATGCACCGGAAACAGCCCGGCAATCGCAGGAAAGTGGCGCAGGAAGTGGAAGCTGAAAAAAATCATCGGCGCGCGCCACCACTGCCCCTTGGCCAGGCCTTTGAGATTGACCTGCTTGCTGTGCGCAAGGGCCAGATCCCGCAAGTGCTCGTGTAGGCGCTGATTGAGTGCGTGATCGCGAATGAACAGATTGGCTTCCAGATTCAGCGCCAGGCTCAAGGGGTCAAGATTGCTGGAGCCCACCGTCGACCACTCGTGATCGATGAGTGCGACCTTGCCATGCAACGCGCGCTGTTTGTATTCATGGATCACCACGCCTTCGCGCAGCAGCCAGGTGTAGGTCAGCCGAGAGCACATGCGCACGAACGGCATGTCGGGCTGACCTTGCAGAATCAACGTGACTTTCACCCCGCGCCGCGCGGCATTGCGCAGCTCGCGCAGGAAGCGGTAACTGGGGAAGAAATACGCGTTGGCGATGGTGATGCGCTGTGTCGCGTTGCGCATCGCCAGCAAATACTGCTCTTCGATGTCGGTGGTGTGCCGGCGGTTGTCACGCTCGGCCATCAGCATCCGCGCGCTGCCCGCCTGACGGGTCACCGGTTTGAGCGGCGTGAACGTCTTGCGCACGGCCGGGCCGAGCATGTTCAACGTTGAGCGGTAAATGTCGGCGACGATCGGCCCGCGCACGAGCACGGCGTAATCCTGCTTGGCGGTGATGCCGGTGTCGGCCATGTGGTCGACGCTGTAATTGATGCCGCCCATGAACGCCAGTTCGGCGTCGATGACCACCACCTTGCGGTGCAGGCGGCGGAACAGGTTGGTGCGCATGCCCATGAGTTTGGGGCGCGGGTCGAACAGCTGGATTTGTACGCCCGCCTCGATCATCTGCGCGACGAATTCGGAACTCAGATCACTGGTGCCATAGTCATCGACGGTAATGACCACGCGCACCCCACGACGAGCCGCCTCGATGACCGCCTGTTGCAGGCCCTCGCCGACGCGGTCTTCGAAAATGATGAAGGTTTCCAGCAGGACTTCCTGCCGGGCAGCGCGAATGCTGTCGAAGACCCGGGCGAAGAAGTCCTCGCCATTGATCAGCAACTCCACCGAATTGCCGTCTTGCCAGACGCCACACATGTCACTGAAAGCCTTCATAGCGTCACCTCCACCGCCAAAGGCGCATGATCGGAAAGATGCGACCAGGGCCGGTTCGACAGAACCTTGGGCGTCCTGACTCGCGCATTGCGCACGTAGATACGGTCCAGGCGCAGCAAGGGGAACCGTGCCGGAAAACTTTTCGCAGGCGCCCCGAACGCCTCGACGAACACTTCGCGCAGCCCTGTTGGCGTCAACACGGCATCGGCCTTCTTGCGCCAATCGTTGAAGTCGCCAGCGATGATCACCGGCGCCTCTGGCGGCAGGCGACCGACCAGTTCGGCAAGCAGAGTGAGCTGCTGCTGGCGATGATGTTCCTTGAGCCCCAGATGCACGCAGACCGCATGCACCTCGCCAAAGTGCGGCACCTGCAGGACGCAATGCAGAAGGCCGCGTTCCTCGGTGCCGAGAATCGAGATGTCGAGGTTTTCATGGCGCACGATCGGGTACTTGGACAGCAACGCGTTGCCGTGATGGCCGTGTGGGTAAACGGCGTTGCGTCCGTAAGCGAAATCCTTCCACATGCTGTCGGCGAGGAATTCGTACTGCGAGGTGGTCGGCCAGTTTTTCACGTTCTGCGCGTGATCCTGGTGCTCGCCATGGACCTCCTGCAGGAACACCACGTCGGCCGACACGCTGCGCACGGCATCGCGCAGCTCGGGCAAAATGAACCGCCGATTGAGAAACCCAAAGCCCATGTGCATGTTCATGGTCAGGATATTGAGCGTGACGACGGTCGAGGCACCTTGACGTCGACCGCCGATCTCGTCAGGAATCAGGGCACTGGTCAAAAGCTCACTCCTCGCAGATCGCCGGGCGAGACTTCCAATGCGTCGGCCAGCTCGAAACGCTCCAACAAGGTGTGCGCGTCGTAAGGCGCACGGACTTTGAGGTCGTTATCGAAATAGCAGTAGATGTCTCGGGATTTGCGCGCCTTAGGCGCTTTGTCCAGCGCTACGTGCGCGTCTTCGGGCTGCGCGCCCTGGCGCCACGTGTCGATCCGGTCACCCCAGTGTTTCAACGCTGAAGGTGTGTAACCGCTGGCGTACAACGCTTTGTCGCCGTGCAGACGCAGGTAAACGAAATCGCTGGTCAGGTCTTCCAGATACGGCCATTTGCCGGCGGTGTCGGCCACCACCAGCGCGACCTTGTACTTGCGCAGCAGCTCGATGAACGCCGGCACGGCAAAACTTTCGTGACGGATTTCCACCGCGTGGCGCAGCCTGGCTTTGGCCGGGATGTCCAGATACCCCGGCTTCTCCATCCGCGCCGCACACTTTTTGGCGAGGGCCTTGGCGGACTTGCCGTCATGGGGCAGCAGGCTGAGGAAGGTCTCGAAACGTTCGGGGTCGAATTTGAACGCCGGTGGGAATTGCCAGAGAATCGGGCCCAGTTTCTCGCGCAGCCGAAAAATGCCCGACGCAAAGAAGTTCGCCAAGGGCTCTTCGATGTCCTTCAGGCGGCGAACATGGGTGATGTACCGAGGGGCTTTAACACTGAAGACAAACCCCTTGGGCGTATCGGCATACCAGCGCGCGTACAGGTCTGGCGACTGCAGGGAATAGAACGAGCCGTTGATTTCGATGCTGTTGACCGCCCGGGAGGCGAACTTCAGCTCGTTCTTCTGGGCCAGGCCTTCAGGGTAAAAGTCGCCTCGCCACGGCTCATAGCGCCAGCCGGAAATGCCGATGTGGATATCGCTCATGCAAGGGCTCTCTCATGTTCTGCCGCGACACCTGCCGCAATCATCCTGAACAAGAGATAAGAAGCTTGAGACCGGGCCAGGTTCCATGGTTTTTTGCGTCTTGCCGCGCGCCGATCCGAATGATTCGGCGTTCATCGCTCACCGGGCAAATGCAGGGGAGCCGCCAACCGGGAGGTGGCTGGCGGTCTGTCGCGAATCCTGGGCATATGCGCGGAATTTGCAGGCCAGTTCCCGCGCCCACTCGGCCGCATCACCGACCTTCATGTCCGTCATGCGAAAATTCAACAGCTTGCGCATCAGCTCGCATTGCTTGTCGCCGAACACAACCGTGCCATCGGCCAGGATCGACTGGATGCCGTCCTGTCGCTGGCCGGCCTCATTGACCTGAATCGCCTCCTCGCGACGCACCCCGAACGGCAGATCCAGCAACACTTTGCCCATGCCGACCTTGATCGGGTAACCGCCCGGCAATCCGTGCGGGCCTGGCGCGTGGACGCGCACCTCGATGTCCGAATAGAGGTTTTCCAGCACTGCGACGGCCGACATCGCCGTCAGGTAATGGGCGTCCACACCGCCCAGTCGTCGAAATTCGTCGGCCACGCAACCGAAGATCACCTCCTCGCTCCATTCGTCCGTGTATTCGTGGCCGTCGATCCAGTAACTCAGGCTGCAACCCTGCTCCGGCGCATCGACCGGCAGCCCGAAGCGCGGCACGTACTGGCTGAAATAGTGGTGACCGACCAGCTTGACGCACACCTTCACCGGATCGGAGCCAGACAGACGAGCGATGGCGCAACGGGTGGCGGGAACCAGATTGGCGATGTTGCCGATACCGACATCCGGGGCCATGCCGACCTTGTAAAGTACGGCGTTGACAGCGTCCGGATACGCAGCATTGACCACCAATGCCTTGGGGCAAGACTGTTTGACTGCACGCATCAAGGCGTAAGCCGGGGCCAGATGCAACGGCAGCCAGGGTCCGAAGCCGGCCTGGTCCAGCGCGTCGAATTTTTCCTTGTCCAGGGCCGTGAGCTCGGATGTCGACTGAAGCGAGGCGCAGTTGAGGACGATGTCCGGTTTGATCTTCGAGAGCGTTTCGGCATTGCAGCCGATGCAGGCGTCGCGCAGGTCCATCGCCCAGCCGCGAATCTGAACCACCACATTCAGCTGCAACGCCGCCTGGCGTACCAGATTGCACAGCCGCGTGGCCTGTTCCAGATCGCGGCTTGCTACGTGAAATTCGAACTGATTGCGCGGGGCCAGGACCTGCAGGATCTGCAGGCACAGCCTGCCTGCTCCAACGATAAGCAGCTTTTTGCGTTGCATGGTGTTCTCCCTGAAATCCGAGGGGCCTCGGGTTCCTGATCGCTAGAAAGGGTGAGTGGCATTGCCCGCGACAATGACTTTTCCCGTCAGTGGGTGGCTGTGCTCGGACAGCAGGAACATGACCGCATCGGCCACGGCGCCTGGTTGGAAGGAGGTAGTGGCGAATCGCTGTCGCTCGTGCTCGTACGCAGGTTGCCCAAGCCAGTTTTCGACGCTTTGCTTCGCCGCGAAGGCGTCCGGATTCAGCGGCGAAGACACCGCATTGACGCGCACCCTGGGCCCGAAACTCCATGCGTTGGCGCGGGTCAGGTCGATCATCCGGGCCCCGGTTGCATGATAAAAGGCCTCCTCGCCCGCGCCATCGCTCGCAGCGTTGATGTTGACGATGCTGCGCGTATGCGGGGCATCGGGTTCCTGTCGGGCGAAATCGGATGACAGATTCATCAGCGAAGTGAAATTCACCTCATGCAACGCCGCAATGTCCTGCTCGCTGTACGCCGCGCGGCCCTGGCCAGTTTGCGCGCCGACATTGTTGACCAGCGCATGCAGGGTGCGATGTTTGTGGGTGGCGTAGAGATCGCTGATGAACCCTTGGCTGAGCTGCGTGCCGGACAAGTCGACCAGATGGGTTTCCAGCCGATGGACCGGCAGCTGCGCCTGTAACGTTTTGAGCCCCAACCGGTCGCTGTCTGCCGCAATCACGTAGAAACCTGCACTGACGCATGCAATCGACGTAGCCATGCCGATTCCACTCCCGGCACCGGTGATGACGACTTTTTTCATACGCAAACTTTCCGGGCGAACGGGGACATGCACTGCCATCTCCGGTGGCCCGTCACGAAGTGAACGTCAGGCTGCCGGTGACGGGTTTTATAAAAGCGCGATTCATTGAACGAAAATAACCGGCGTACAAACCGTCTTGTACAGATACTTTCTTGCAGACGAACGAATACCGAAACTTCCATGTCGAAGCGCCTCTTGATCATACGAAACTTAAGCGAAAACTCTGGCAAACAGCAGGCAAACTGCCAGCCCGAATGGACTGCCAGGCTGGGACTTTCCAGCCTTCGGGGGATAAAGATGGATCCATGCGGATGCGGTGTCAAATCCGAATCGAGTGATTTTCAATGATTAATAACGCGGTCTGCCTAACGGTTCATCGTTCTCCCGATAAAGGTCCTTTAAAACATTAACAGTCGTTATTCGGATAACTTCAAACGGGTGAAAGTTAGGGACCTCATCAAACTATCGAACAGACAGAACAATGGACTGAGATATTCGCAAGCGCTGACTGATACATGCTTAGTTGGATGATACATCTCATGTATCGTTCGAAACAATTTGTATCATTGGCAGCTTGCAAAGTCGACGCTAACTCCCCGCCGGCTCGACAGCGCCATGGCATTGGGTTATCAACGGCACAGCAGAACCAGAAAAATCAAAACGAGAGGCCTGACCGTGAGTACACCTTCCAACCCCGAACGCTACAGTTACAAAGCCCGCTGGTTTCATTGGGTCATGGCGATCCTGATCGTGCTGGCCTATGCCCTGATCCTCAGCCGCAGCCAGTTTGCCCGGGGCAGCGACCCGCGCACGTTCGTCGTGCAGACGCATTTCTGGGTGGGCATCGTGGTGCTGATCATGGCGTTTTTCCGCGTGGCCGAGCGCCACCGCCACACACCTCCGGGCATCACTCCGCCTCTGGAAGGTGCGCTGCGGCTGGCCGCGACGCTGTCGCACTATCTGCTTTATGCCTTTCTGTTCGCGCAGCCTTTGCTGGGGCTTTTTACCGTCCTGCTGGAGCGCGGCGCGCTGCCGGTTCCGCTCACTTCACTGGCGATCCCGGCGCCGTTCGACATCTCCAAAGAGACCGCCGAAAACCTGGAGCACTACCACGTCCTGCTGGGGACGATCTTCTACTACGTGATCGGCCTGCACGTGATCGCCGCAATCTGGCACCACTTCGTGCGCAAAGACAACACGGTGCGACGCATGGTGTAGCCCGACCGCGCCGGACGGTCAGCGCGGCGAATCCACCGTGCCGTCGACCGGGTCCGGTGGCACCGGGCCGTCCTGGCTGGTGTCAATGCTGACCACCACCGACATTCCCGGGCGCAACCGATCGACATCGTCCTGATCGTTGTCGATCGTGATGCGCACCGGAATGCGCTGGGCGATCTTGACGAAGTTGCCAGTGGCGTTGTCGGCCGGCAACAGGCTGAATTCGGAGCCTGCCGCAGGCGAGATTCGTTGTACCCGCCCTCGCATCTTGCGGTTTTCGAGCGCATCGACCGTAAAGCTCACCGGCTGTCCAAGGCGCACGTTGGCCATCTGGGTTTCTTTCATGTTGGCGATGATCCAGCGGGGACGCGGCACCAATGCCATCAACTGCGCACCGGAGTTGACGTACGCGCCCAGGCGCACGCCAATCTGCCCCAACTGACCGTCGCGCGGCGCCGTGATCCGCGTGTTGCTGAGGTCGATACGCGCCAGCTCGATCGCCGCTTCGGCATTCTTGACCGACGCCTCCAGCGAGCCGCGATTGACGATCACGGTCTGCAGGTCCTGGCGGGAAATTTCCAGCGACGCGCGCGCTTCGGCCAGCGCCGCGCGGGCCTGAGCGTCGGCGGCACGAGTGACGTCCAGTTCGCTTTTCGACACCGAGCCGTCCGTGACCAGCGCCGAGCTGCGACGCAGATCCGCCGCGGCCTTGTCGCTCTGGGCCAGCGCGTTGGCGACCGCGGCCTGGCGCTGAACGATGGTCGCTTCGGCGCTGCGACGTTGCTGCAGGTTATTGTCCAGCGCAGCTTTCTGAATGCCCAACTGCGCCAGCCCCTGGTCCAGATGCTGCTGATAAATCCGGTCGTCGATCCGGACCAGCAGGTCGCCCTCCTTCACCCACTGGAAATCCTGAACCGGCACCTCGTAGACGTAACCGCTCAATTGCGGACCGATGAGGGTGGTCTGACCGCGCACCAGTGCGTTTTCAGTGCTCTCGATGGGGCTGCTGAACGGCGGCAGCTGCCAGGCGTAGAGCACAATCAGCACACCGGCCAGCGCAACGCCGCCGAACAGAATCGATGACACCAGCCTGATGCGTGCCGACCGAGGCTGGGTCGTGGCTGGCATGACCGCCGGGGCCGGAGCCGGCCCCGCCGACGCTGCCTGATTGGGCGCCGACGAAGCGCCGGAAGTGCTGCCAGAAGGATTGCCAGGTTCAGTCATGAAGAAGGAGTACCAGAGGGTTGAACGGGAGATGCGCCTGGCGTCGCCGGTGTAAAAGGCGCGACCGGCTCGGTGGTGATCCACAGCCAGGTTGCCCGGCTGGTGATCCAGATCGCCGTCAGCACGGCGATCAGCGCAATCAGCATGAAGACGTCGTTGTAGGCCAGCGTATTGGCCTCGCGCGTGGCCGCCGTGGCCAGCGAGCGAATGCCCTGATTGGTGCGTGCCGACGGATCGGCGATGGCGGAGATATACGCGCCGCTGGCGCTTTGCAAGCGCGACTGGACCTGCGCGTTGAGGAGCGTGACGTGCTCGACGATGTGCGCTGAGTGAAACTTCTCGCGCCAGACCTGAAAAGTGCCCAGCAGCGCCGAGCCGATCAGGCTGCCGACGTTCTGGGTGATCCCGAACAGCACGGAAAAGCTGACCATGTTGCGCGGGTTGCTGATCACCCCGCTGATGCCCAGCACCAACGTCGGGCCGAGAAAGAAGGTCCCCCCGAACGCCAGCAGAAACTGGCTGAAATACATCTGCGGTCCGCGGGTCAGGCTGGTGGAAAAACTGTCCATCGTCGAACCGATTGCCATCAGCGCCAGCGAGATGATCAGCGGCTTGAACAGATGCTGCGGGTTGATCGTCATGGCACTGACCAACAACCCGGCAACGCTGCCCAGCAGCATGAAGAAGTACAAGGTATGCAACTGCTCGGTGCCCTGGTTCATGCCCTGAAGAAAACCCACGGCGCCAGTGGACTGCTCCGACAGCACAATGCGCGTCAGCAGCACGCCCATGGCGAAGCGGATCATTCGTCCGCTGCCCAGCCACCGGGTAATCAGCAGCGGTCGGGTGCGGTTATGTTCGATCGCCAGCCCGGCGAGAATCAACACGATCGATGACGCCAGCGCAATGCCGATCCAGGGCTCTTCCAGCCACCATTCGATCCGCCCCAGCGACAGCGCCGCACACAACGCGGCGAAGCCTGAGGCGAGCAGCGCGAAGGTCAGGAAGTCGAGTTTTTCGAACGCTTTGAAGCGATCGCCCGGCGGCAGCTTGAGGATCAGCACGCAGCCCAGGGATAGCAGACACATGCCCAGCTCGAACAGATACAGGCCACGCCACTCGGCGATCTGCAGCAAGTCTTCCGACACCAGGCGCGCCAGCGGCGTCGCCAGTTGCGCCGTGCCAAGGCCGAGCACCAGCGCTTTCATTCGCCATCTCTGCGGAAAGGCCTGAATCATGTAGTACAGACCCAGCGAACTGAGCGCTGCCCCCACCATGCCGTGAGCGGCGCGCACGGCGATGGCCGATTCGATGTCATTGACGAACAGATGCCCGAAGGTGACCAGGGCATACAACACCAGAAACACTTCGGTGAAAGCGCGCAACCCGAACTGCTGACGGAACTTGACCAGCAGCAGGTTCATCGAGACGTTGGTCATGACATACGCGGCGGGCAGCCAGGCAATCTCCGCCTGCGTCGCGCCCAGCGCGCCCTGCAGGTATTGAAGGTTGGCGACCACCAGCGCATTGCCCAGTCCGCCAGTCAGCGCGACGATGACCCCGACGATCGCGAACGCCCAGCGCTTGGGCACCGGATGCAGCGGCGTTGAGGGAGAACCGGGCAGCGTCGGTCGCTCATGAGGCGCCCAGTCGTGGGGTGTGTACTTGTCGTTCATCGAGCGGACCTGGTGGATTCCGTGCTGAGACCATGGGCAGAACGATATTACTCACGAGACGGTCAGCTCACGCAGCGTCAACGAACATTCGTCGCGCCGAAAGCCCATGTCAGGCTTTCGACGGGCGTGACCAACGCAATTGATTCTAGCGACTTTGTGGCGGGCGCCACTTCTTCAGACTTTGCCCATGGCTGTGCTGCAGGCATGTTGCCTGAAAACGGCGTGTGCAGCCCGACGCACCGAGGCGCGGCGGGCTGGAAGGTCGCGTCGGGACTATCCGATCATCTTCACACGAGGTTCTTGTGCATCGAGCGTCACGTCCACGGCGTGAATACTGGCCTGACGGTGTTTGAGCATGCCGCCGGCGCGGCCGTTGAACACCGCATTGACCTCGGAAAGGATCGACAGCGCCACGCTGTGGGGTGCATCGCCGCCCAGATCCAGCCCGACCGGGTAATGCAGCCGCGCAAACGCATCAGTGTCGCGCAGCGATGGCGGCAACTCGTCCAGCAGCCGCTCGGTGCGACTGCGCGGGCCCAATTGCCCGATGTAGCGCGGCGCGTGCTGCAAAACTTGCCCAAGCCAATGGCGGTCCTGCGTCAGGCTGTGGGTCATGACCACGACCGCCGCGTCTTCCACCATCGTCGCCAGTGCCGGCAGCGGCTCCAGCGGCAACGCCAGCACATCGTCAGCGTCGGGAAAACGTTGCGGCCGGGCAAAATGACTGCGGGCATCGATCACGCTGATGTGCCAGCCCTGCACCTTGGCCATGTTCACCAGCGGCATGGCGTCATGGCCTGCACCAAACACCACCAGACGGCGAGGCGCGGCGATGTATTCGAGCAGGACTTCGACCGGACCGTCCGGGCCTTCGTAGGTGCTCGTTGCCGAGCGGCGGACATCCAGCACCGTTTGCAGATCCCCGGCAATGGCCGCTGCCAGCCAGCGCTCGCGCATCTGCACCTGCACACCGCTGGACGGCGAAATGGCCACTCGCTCACCCAACGCCACATGACGCTCGCTGGCCGAGCCGATCACCGTCGCCAGCGCGGCATCGCGGCCGCTGGCCTTGACCGCACGCAGGACATCCACCACCAGACTCGGTGTCTGAGGGTGGATGCGCTCGAACAGGATGTGCACCGTACCGTTGCAGCCCAGACCGAAACTCAGCTCGGCGTCCTCGAGCTCATCGTCGTCTTCGCCAGTGGTGTAGCTGCGCATCGAAGGCTTGCCGGTTGCGGTCAGCCACCAGGCTTTTTTGCTGACATCGCTTTCCAGACAACCGCCGCTGACGGTGCCTGTGGCCTCGCCCATCGGCATGATGATCATGCGCGCGCCCGGACGGCGATAGGCCGAACCCTCGACCTTGACCACCGTGGCGATCACCGCTTCCTGCTGCCCGGACTGCGCGACGTCGAGCGCCTCGAGCAGGCTGGATAAGTCGTTCATGTGTGCCCCCGAAAACTGACTCATTCACGCTGGCATGGCCAGTTCTGACGTTAAAAGGCCCCGTGTGTGGTACGCCGGCGCCTCTGTTGCGACTGTCAGTGGCGCCTCAGGTTCAGGCTTTCGACAGTCGCGGCGGCAGGTCAAAACAACAAAACGCAGTCCGTTGCGCGAGCTCCGTTGGTCAGCCACGCGGCGCGAGCGCCGTGCAGATGCCCGGAAACACAATAATATGAGACCCAGCATTCAAAGGCCCGTTTGCAATACGCTCGTTCCCGGCGTCGGGCGAATACTACACTGGCTGTTCACCTCGGCCATCTGTCCGCAGGTATGGTGCCTGAACGGTCGACTCGATCCCTGTGAATAAAAAAAGGATTCATCGCCATTAAAACCCCAGGTCCTGATCACCTCATCACCATCGCCCCGGTCACTGGGCGCGTCACCGTCCAGTTCAAGGGCGTGCGCGTGGCGCAAAGCGACAAAGCGCTGGAACTCAAGGAGGCTTCATACCCTGCGGTTATATACATCCCACGTTCGGATATTTCGATTGAACATTACGCGCGATCCGAGCATCGAACCCATTGCCCTTATAAGGGCGACGCCAGTTATTTCAGCCTCAACGCCAATGGCGAGGTCGCTGAAAACGCTGTCTGGACCTACGAACAGGCGTATCCGTCGGTCAAGGAAATCGAAGGCCATGTCGCGTTTTACCCCGACAAAGTGACCCTCGAAGTTCATTGATTCGACGTCGAAGCAGTCCACCGCCCTGTCGCTCCACCGTTTTGGCAACACGAATCCGGGCTGCAACAGCGCTGTTGTGGCCCGGTCATGAGAAGAATGCAGGAAAGCCGTACCGCCTGGCTGCATGGAAATCAGCCCACCGGGCGTCGGCAAACTCCGGAGAACGCCCGATGACGCGCCATTCACGCCAGCTACGCGACACCCCTGTCACCCACGTGCTGTATCAGCGCTATCAAACGGTTCGCGACCGTACCGAACATCTGGTCGAGCCGCTCAGCGCCGAAGACATGGTCGTGCAGTCGATGCCTGACGCCAGTCCGGCCAAGTGGCACATGGCGCACACCACCTGGTTCTTCGAGACCTTCCTGCTGGCACCGAACGTCGACGATTACACCCCGTTCGACCCGATCTTCGGCTACCTCTTCAACTCCTATTACGAGGCCGTCGGCCCCCGTCATCCGCGCCCGCAGCGCGGCTTGATGACACGTCCCAGCGTCGATCAGGTGCTGGCGTACCGCAAACATGTCGACGAGCACATGGCCGCGTTACTGATGACTGAGGTGTCCGATGACATGGCGAGCCTGATCGAGCTGGGGCTGGCCCACGAAGAGCAGCATCAGGAACTGCTGCTGATGGACATCCTGCACCTGTTCAGCCTGTCCTCGCTCAAGCCGGCCTACAGCCCGCGCTGGCCGAAAGACGCTGGCGGTCGCCGCGGGCGGTTCAAGCCGCTGAGCGCGGGCCTGACGCAGATCGGTCATGACGGCAGCGGCTTCGCCTTCGATCATGAAGGTCCACGCCACACCACGTATCTGCAGTCTTTCGAAATCAGCGATCGCCTGGTCACCAACGGCGAATGGCTGAGCTTCATTGCCGACGGCGGTTATCACACGGCCGCGCTCTGGCTGTCCGAAGGCTGGACGTTGATACAGGAAAACGGCTGGAACGCTCCGCTGTACTGGTACCACGACGACAACGGCTGGAAGCGCATGAGCCTGCGCGGGCTGGAGGACATCGATCCGGCTGCCCCGGTCACTCACATCAGCTATTACGAAGCGGCGGCGTTCGCGACGTGGGCCGATGCGCGTCTGCCCACCGAGGCCGAGTGGGAAGCCGCCGCGCGCGCCGGCTTGCTGGAACAAGTAGACAGCGTCGCCTGGCAATGGACACAAAGCGCCTACAGCGCCTACCCGGGCTTCAAACCCTCCGCCGGCGCTGTGGGTGAATACAACGGCAAGTTCATGATCAACCAGATGGTCCTGCGTGGCGGCGCCAGCGTGACCTCGCCGAATCATTGCCGACTGACCTACCGCAACTTTTTCCAGCCAGACAAGCGCTGGATGGTGGCTGGCCTGCGCCTGGCACGGGACAGCCGCCAACCCGGCGTGGTCAATCCCCACGACAGCGAGTTTACCCGCGACGTGCTGGCCGGTCTGTCGGCGCCGGCCAAAAGCCTGTCGCCAAAATATTTCTACGATGCGGCAGGCTCCGATCTGTTCGAGGCCATCTGTGAGACCGCCGAGTATTACCCCACTCGCGCCGAAACCGGACTGCTGACGCGCATCGCCGCGCAGATTGCCGCGACGATTCCCGAAGGCGCGGCGCTGGTGGAGTTCGGCAGCGGCGCCAGCGAAAAGACCCGACTGGTGCTGGACGCGGCCCCGCACATCGCCGTCTACGTGCCGATCGACATCAGCGCCACGGCGCTGAACAAGGCCGCGCAGTCGCTTCGCGTGCAGTACCCGGCACTGACCGTCGTGCCGCAGGTGGATGATTTCACCCGGGTCCTGACCTTGCCCAAGGAAGCCGACGGCCACACGCGCGTCGGATTCTTCCCCGGCTCGACGATCGGCAACTTCAGCGATCAGCAGGCGGTGGATTTCCTTCACGCCGCCCACAACGTGCTGGGCGAAAACGCGCACTTCATCGTTGGCGTCGACATGGTCAAGGATGCCGACATGCTGGTGGCGGCGTACGACGATGCCGAGGGCGTGACGGCGCGCTTCAACAAAAACCTGCTGACGCGAATCAATCGCGAGTTGAACGCCGACTTCAACGTCGATGCGTTCGATCATCTGGCCGTTTGGAATGCGCAACAGGCGTGCATGGAAATGCATCTGGTCAGCCGTCAGGAACAGGTGGTGAGCGTGGCCGGGCACAGCTTCCGTTTCGCTGCCGGTGAGCGTTTGCACACGGAGAACTCGCACAAGTTCACCGTGCAGTCCTTCACCGATCTCGCAGCACGGGCGGGCTGGACAGTCAGTGAGCACTGGGTGAGCGATGCGCCCGAGGTGGCGTTGTTCAGCCTGCAGGCATGATTCGCGAACGGCCTGCCAGGCATGCTGGTCACGGCAGGCCGTCAGGTGCAGGTTTTTAAGACCCATCAAAGGCGACCATCCGGTCGCCTTTTTCGTTGCTGGCCAAGGCGCAGCGTCGTCCCGTCGTCGTTGCACTGACGTCACAGCCTCTTCCCCGCTTGCGTCATGGGTGCAAACTTCAGTCGGCTGGCGTCCGCCCTGGGAAATCAGGCAAATGGCCATGCATTACTGCACAACGGCGCTGCAGGATTCTTCATTGTCATTTGCAAAATTGCGCTGTTAGCATCCGTGAGCACCCTCACGGATCACGACCGTTTCCGGTCGCTGAATGAGCAAAACAAAAAGTAACAGGGAGTCAGCGATGACGGCACAGGTAGTATCGGCCCAGTCTTCAGGCCAACCGGCCTGCGACACCGTTCTGTCCGAAGTACGCAATCATATCGGTCACATCACCCTCAACCGCCCGCAGGGCTTGAACGCCATCGACCTGGACATGGTGCGCCAGCTGCAATACCAGCTGGACGCATGGGCGCGGGACGAGAAAGTCTATGCCGTGGTCTTGCGCGGCGCCGGCGAGAAAGCGTTCTGCGCCGGTGGCGACATTCGCTCGATATACGACAGCTTCAAAGGCGGTCACACCGAACATCTGGACTTCTTCGCCGAAGAATACGCGCTGGACCTCACCCTGCATCATTACCGCAAACCGGTCATGGCGCTGATGGACGGGTTCGTGCTGGGCGGCGGCATGGGGCTGGCGCAAGGCGTTGACCTGCGCGTGGTCACCGAACGCAGCCGTCTGGCGATGCCGGAAGTGGCCATCGGCTATTTCCCTGACGTCGGTGGCAGTTATTTCCTGCCCCGCGTCCCAGGCGAACTGGGCATTTATCTGGGCGTGACCGGCGTGCAGATTCAGGCGGCAGACGCGCTGTACTGCGGCCTGGCGGACTGGTGCATCGACAGCGCCCGGCTCGATGAACTGGATCGACAGCTTGACCTGCTGAAGTGGAGCCTGACGCCGCTCAAGGATCTGCAAGGCGTACTGGCGAAACTGGCGGTGCAGCAATTGCCCGAACCGCCGCTTGCGAAGTTGCGCCCGGCCATCGATCACTTTTTCGCGCTTCCGGATATCCCGAGCATTATCGAACAGCTGCTGCAGGTGAACGTCATCGACAGCCACCGCTGGGCCGTCGATACCGCTAACCTGATGAACACCCGTTCGCCGCTGGCGATGGCGGTCACGCTGGAGTTGCTGCGGCGTGGCCGTCACCTGCCGCTCGAGACCTGCTTCGATCTGGAGTTACACCTGGATCGACAATGGTTCGAACGGGGCGACCTGATCGAGGGCGTGCGTGCCCTGATCGTTGATAAAGACAAGAAACCGCAATGGAACCCGTCCACTGTGCAGCGCCTTGAGGCCGAGCATGTGGCGAGTTTTTTCAGCGGTCATGAGGCGTGACCTATGCAAGATCTCGAACTGACCGAAGAACAGGTAATGATCCGCGACATGGCGCGGGAATTTGCGCGCAATGAAATCGCTCCCCATGCCCACGCCTGGGAGAAAGCCGGCTGGATCGACGACGATCTGGTCGACAAACTCGGCGAGCTGGGCCTGCTGGGGATGATCGTGCCGGAGCAATGGGGCGGCACGTACATCGACTACGTGGCGTACGCCCTGGCGGTGGAAGAAATCTCCGCCGCCGACGCTGCGACCGGCACCTTGATGAGCGTGCACAGCTCGGTGGGCTGTGGGCCGATCCTCAATTACGGCAGCGAGTCGCAAAAGCAGCAGTGGCTCGAGAAGCTGGCCAGCGGCAAGGCCATCGGCTGTTTTTGCCTGACCGAACCCCACGCCGGTTCCGAAGCCCATAACCTGCGCACCCGTGCCGAACTCAAGGACGGCCAATGGGTGCTCAACGGCGCCAAGCAATTTGTCAGCAACGGCAAGCGCGCGCAGCTCGCCATCGTCTTTGCGGTGACCGATCCGCAGCTGGGCAAACGGGGTCTGTCGGCTTTTCTGGTGCCCACCGACAACCCCGGCTACAGCGTCGACCGCATGGAACACAAGATGGGCATTCGCGCTTCGGACACCTGCGCGGTGACCCTGAACGAATGCCGCATCCCGGCCGACAACCTGCTGGGCGAACGCGGCAAAGGCCTGGCAATCGCCCTGTCCAATCTGGAGGGCGGCCGGATCGGTATCGCCGCCCAGGCGTTGGGCATCGCGCGCGCCGCATTCGAAGCGGCGCTGGCGTATGCCCGCGAGCGGGTGCAGTTCGACAAGCCGATCATCGAACACCAGAGCATTTCCAACCTGCTGGCCGACATGCACACGCGCATCAATGCCTCACGTCTGCTGGTGCTGCACGCCGCACGCTTGCGCACGGCGGGCAAGCCCTGTCTGTCGGAAGCGTCGCAAGCCAAGCTGTTCGCCTCGGAAATGGCCGAGTGGGTCTGTTCCAAAGCGGTACAGATTCACGGCGGCTACGGCTATCTGGAGGACTACCCGGTGGAGAAATTCTACCGGGACGCGCGTATCACCCAGATCTACGAAGGCTCCAGTGAGATCCAGCGCCTGCTCATCGCCCGCGAGCTGCGCCACTACGCGCTCTGACCGGGCTGTGGTGTCGAAGCCTCAGGCGTCGGCACCACAAAATTGCGCCGCCCGAGCCGCAGAATCAGCAGCGTCAACGAGTCGGCATTGCTGAGCATGACCTGACTGCGTTTAGCCACATCCGTCAGAAACACATGCCGGGCCTCGTCCAGACTCTCTGATTCGGTCAACTGCAATATCGTATCGTAACCCCGGTTGTCGTCCGGTCCGATGTCGCGCCATTGCCCGCCGTCGAGCATCAGAAACAGCGCCCGGCGATCGCTCTGGCCGGACAGCTCGCGGGTCTGAAAACGCTCGATATCCGCTTTTAATCGGACATTGCTCGCGTCGTCCTCCGCGATCAGGTCCGCATACGGCGCCGAGCTCTCCAGATACGCGATGTCGTGCGTGTTCAGCGCCAGGTGGGACAACTCGTGGAGCAAGGTGGCAGCGCGGTAATGCGGCCCCAGATCGAACCCTTCCGCGGCAGCGCGGGCATTGAGCCGATACGCCGGCACCTGAAAGAAGCACTCGGTCAGAAAGATTCGCTTCTGCGGGTCGGTCTTGTAGACGAAACCGATGGTGGTCTGGGCACCGGGCCGGTTAGTGCCGACGACGAAACGCGACGACGAGAATGGCGCCAGCGAAGCGTCCATGAGCGCGTTGAACAGCGCCTTGATCGCCTGCTCGGTTCGGTCCTGCAACGGCCGGTCGAGCGTGCGGGTGCCGTAGAACTCAGTGAGAATCGCCGCCACGCGCGGGTCCAGCGGTTCTGTGCGCTGATGCGCATTGAGATTGTCCAGGCACGTTTCAAGGTAGCGCTTCGCGCGCAAATGCGCCTGACCGATGCGTCGCGCCTTGTCACGAAACAGCGCGCGAATCTGCGGCATGCCCTCGGCTTCGATCACCATGACGTCGCTCGCATCGACGGTCGTATAACGTTCGCGAAGCCGGCTGACGAAACCTCCGCCACCTTTAAGGCCAACGCTCAGATCCATCTGCCAGCGCTGGTCGTCGTCGAGGGTCAGTCGCGGTCCCGCCGCGCCATCGCTGCCGACGATCATCCAGCGGCCTTCCCGGTCGTTGCGCGAGACCCGATAGATGCGTCCATTCACTGCGGCGTAGGTCGCATCGCTGCGCGGGTCGCGGTACAAGCTCAGCAACTCGTCGCGACGCAGATCGTTGAGCGCGACGTTTTTCACTTCCAGCGCTTGCAGGCGCCGCAATTGCTCGCCCGACAGGTTTGCGCCGGACCAGCCAAGGTTGGTCGCCGCCTTTTCCTCTTCCGTGACCCTTGCCGTATGCGGCTGGTCGGACGCCAGTTCTTCTCTGACCTGTTCATCCAGCGCCTGGCCACGGGCGGTCGCCATCACACCCAGCGCCGCGGAAAACTCCGACAACGCCTCGCCCCAGCGTTTTCCGGAAGCCGAATTGAAGGATGCCCGCACTAGCGAGTGGCTTTGCCACAGCGACACCAGTGCCGCGAGTTTGCCAGGCAACAGGCTCAGTGCCTGTTCCATGCCCAGCGTCATGAGAAAACGTCTGGACGCCGCGTCGGCTTCAAGCGTCGTCACCGAATTGCTCATGCCGATGTCCAGGAGCAATTCACAGGTGTCCGTGAACAGCATCAGCAGTGCGTTGCCGCGCACCTCCTCCACGGCCAGGGTCACGGGGCCAGGTTTGCGCAGCGGCACATCACCCATGCTCGCGGCGTAGAACGGCAAATGCGGCTCGTTGAACCCGCCATTGTCGTAGCGCTTGCGCACGTCGGGGTCCATGCGCGCCAGCAGCAGCGACTGAAGTTCGGTCTCCGTCCGAATGGCTTGGACCACTGCATCGCGGCTGCCGAATTCGCGAAAGGTAAAGCCGGAATTTTGCAACGCATACAAAATAACGGGCCCCGCTTGCGCATCCGCCGACCCGATGAGGTAGAGGCCCAGGCATCGGTCAGGGCTCATCCCCGCATCGGCGACCAGTTGCAACGGGCTGATGATGACGCGGGTGTCACCTACAGGTTCCCGGGCGATGCCGTCGGGCATTTCACCGACCTGAGCGATGAATTGAAACGCGGTGTCGCTCAGGGATTTTTCCAGTTTCAGCTGATAGGCAACGACCTGCATCATCGTGGGCAACTGATTGATGAACAGCCGCTGGCGACGCGCGTAGTCAGCGCCGTCCTGATTCAGACCGTCACGCAGCAAAGTCATGAAGCCTGCGCCGACATCGAGCTTTCTGACCAGCTTGCGCAGGTAATCCGGAGTCAGCAACTTGACCGCTTCGGCCTGCTCGATCGAGTCGATGCTCAGCACGGCGTCTTGCAGTTCGACGAAGCGATTGGCCGAGTATTCGGTCAGCGACTCCTTGCGAATGATGGTCGCCGCCGGTATCCCTGACGGCGTCTGCCCCGCCAGCACTGGCGCGGCAACGAAGTGTCGGGCGGTCACCGTGATCAGGTCGGGATCGAGCGTCTGGTCGATGAAATCCAGTTTGAGCTGGGCCACCAATTGCGCGTGGGCGAACTCGAACAGCGAGGGAATGCCGAAGAGGAAATCTTCCCCGCCTTCGCTCGCCCGATACAAACGGCGCCAGAGTTCCACGTAGACAAACAACTGATCGAGTGAGGCCGCGGTTAGCCAAGGGGGGAGCATGGCCTCGAACAAGGTGCGGCTAATGCCCAGAGACAGGCCGTCGAGCATACCGTCCAGCTGTTCGTCCAATTGCGCAGCGCTCGCCAGGCCCAGGAACAACCGCGCGTCAAAGCGACAGCGCACGGCACGTTCGCACAGCGCTTGCAGATTCAACTCTTGCCTGCGCAGGACGCCGCCCTGCAATGCTTCGAAGGCGTGTCCGTCGACCCGATCCAGGCGCAGGCGCAACGAGCTGTCGGTGGCTTTGTGCAGATGCACGCGCAACGGAGCGCGCTGCGTTTCGCCCACCAATCCCAGCCATAACTCGCTGTAGCGTCCGTGAAAATGCGCTTGCAGTCGCGTTTGCAGATGTTCGAGGGAACGATAATGCCGCCAGCCGTGCAGGCTGCTCCAAAGCATCAGCCCGGCGCCGGTCTGAGCCGGTTGCGACACCACCATCGTGTCACTGAGCTGAGCCACCGCTTGACTGCCGTAGAGCAGCGAAATCGAAAACACCTCGGTGGTCGGGCCTGGGCTGTCGATTCGCTGAGCGCGCACGGGACGGTCCAGCACCCGCCGCGCGATACCCACGCCGGCCGGCGCGATGCTCGCCAGACGCTCGGCCAGCGCAAGGTCGATACGCGCGGTGTCGTGGCGCAAGTTAGTCGCCACGATAACCGGCTGCCAATGCCTGTCATTCGTCCGGGCCATGGAAGTCTTTGACTGCCGGAAATAGCCGAGGTACGACGCGGTAAAGTCTTGTGCTGCGCGCTCGAGCACATGCTCGAGCACACCTTCGCCGGACAGTGCCCGGGCGACCGCCGCAGGCGAATACGTCAAGCCCGACAGGCCAACCGTTGTCGGACGCAGCCCGCTGACGCGCTCCAGCAGCAACGACAGCAGGTCCGACGTGCGCGTGACCGTCGCCGTGGCGCCGCTCGCGTCCTCCAGCCCATCGGCCCCGGCCGCGGCTTCCCGCCATTGCACACTGACCTCTCCGGCCCTGACCGCCAATGGCGTCAGCACGCACAGACGGCGCTGCAACGCCAGCTCGGCGTACTCGTATAAGCCCTGGTTCTGCTCGTGCAGCTCGCCGGCCAGCCAATCGGCGATCCGCGTCTGCTCACGCCATGAAGGGGTGAACATCGCCCGCGCTGAGGCTTGCGAGATGTCGTCTTCCTGCTCGGCGAGCCCATCCTCCTCATCCGGCGGCGACACGGCGACCAGCGCCTGGCCCTCGGCATCGAACTGCCAGATCCCGGAAAAATCGAAAGGCGCCGCCTGACGCCAGCGACCGCTGCCGAACGGCAACAGGCGCGGGTCGAGCAAGGCACGCACGTCCAGTGCGTCGTCGGACATCGATGACATCGCATCCGGGGCATTCGACAAGCGCGCTGCATAAGCAAGGTTGGCTTGCTGCAAGGCGATGATCGAATCAACACGGTCAGCGAATACCGCCCCCGTGATGTCTTCGAGCGTGACGTTCAACGCTTCGCTGCCGGTCAGCAGCGACTGCTGCTCGATGGCCAGCGCCCCACGCAGCTGCTCACGCCCCGGCGCACTGTTCAGGTGGGCGCCGAAGGACACGGGATCATTGAAGCGGTGCAGGCTGTGCGCTGGCGTGAACCACCAGACCGCGCTGTCGCCCGACAGCCCGAGGCGCAAGACGAACGTGGCTGTCAACGCATGGCGCGTGCCACTGCCTGCGCGGATCGACAGACGCTGACATTGCACGCCGTACCCGTTGGGCAGCGTGCCAGCGAGCGATTGCAGGAGCGGCCGCAGCGCCTTGAATTCCTCCGGCGTGAGCTGACCACTCTGCTGACAGCGATAAAGCGCGTGAACAACGCTGTTGTTGAAGTTCGCGATGGCAAGGTCGCGTCGACTCTGCACGCCCTCTCTTGTGTCTAGCCAGAATGAGTCGAGCAGTTCGCCAAACTGCGCGGCAACCAGCCCCACCGAATCACTCAGCGCCTGCGCCAGTCGCGCCGCCTCTTCTGCATCCACGACGCGCCCATCGACATCGAGAAAACGTCGCTCGATCCCCTCCATCAGGCCGTTCTTGCAGTAGTCATCGAACGCGCACTGGGCCAAAGACTGCGTTGCCAGCACCCGCTCCGGATTGTCGCCGGACGCGGTCTGGACGATCTGCAAAAGATGCGTTGCCGGGTTTTGCTCGCGCAGGGGCAAGGTCTTGGTCAAGGTTCGTTCGAGCGCCGCCGTGGTGGCATTGATCAGAAACGGCATGCCTTTGAGTTGCCCGGTCAGCTGACTCACGGTCTGGGCCTGCGCATCCAGAATCGCGAACATCTGCGCCTGAAACGGTTCCGTTTCGATTCGCTCGTACTCGAACGGAGCGTTTGCCTGGCCTTCGGCAAAACGCGCCGACAGGGCGGCCAGCAGCGCGCGGCGATCGGTGAAGGATTCCAGACCCGCCGCCAGGCTGTGCAGGTACACGCGCGGATGGGTGGCAGTCGTATGACTGAGCATCCTCGCGGTGGACATGTCGAAAGGCGCAGCGCGCCCGTCATCGAACAGCAGGCGGTCGACCCGCACAGGGTCAGAATTGTTGGGGGTCGGGCTATGGTTCAGCGACAGCAGCCACTGTCGCTCGTCAGCATTCAGCGCGCCGGCGATAAGCGCGGCTTCTACGTCATCGATGAAGCGCTGCCTGAGCGCCGTGGTGTGAAAGTAATCGGCTATTGCGGTGGACATTACAGCTCCTCATGCACAAACAGCCCCGCCCGGCAATCGACCGGTCGGGGCAAGAAAGGCAAGGAGCCTACGGAGAAATCCGCCGGTGGCTGCGTTACATAACGCTGCACAAAGCCACGGCAATTTCGGGTTGACTGGAAGGGCCGCTACGGCCGTTTTGGCCGGCTCATACGGCCTTGACGGTACGCGCCACGTGCGCTGCAAAAGCGTCGATGATGCCTTGCAAGAACGGCCGGGTCTTTTCACTCAGTTTGCCTTGCTCGTCGAAGAACGTGCCGGCGTTGCCCAGATACGCCTCGGGCTGCTGCATGCACAGTACGTCGAGGAACACGAAGCTCTGACGCAAGTGCTGGTTGGCGCCGAACCCGCCGATGGCGCCAGGCGAGACGCTCACCACCGCGGCCGGCTTGGCCTTGCCCCACGAACTTTTGCCGTACGGCCGCGAGCCCACGTCGATGGCGTTCTTCAACGCGCCTGGCACTGAACGGTTGTATTCGGGTGTAACGAACAGAAAGCCGTCTGCGCCTTGCAGGGCCTGGCGGAACGCGGTGTAGGCGGCCGGTGGGGAGTCAAGGTCGATGTCTTCGTTGTACAGCGGCAAATCGCCGATTTCGACGATGCTCAGTTTCAGGCTGGGCGGTGCGAGCTCGGCGAGTGCGCGGGCCACTTTGCGGTTGAGGGAGTCTTTGCGCAAGCTGCCGACAATCACTGCAATCGAATGAACCTGGCTCATGAAGCTGACCTTCTTCTGTTGTAGGAATGCACAGTTATAGATGAAAGACGCGAAACATTCCCCGCTGTTTTTCAGTTGCGAATCATCGAATAGGTCGATGTTCTTCCTTCTGGCGTCCCTTGCCTTTGTACCGTTGGTCGCGACTATTTTTCCGGCGTCCGAAAACTACCCTTCAAAACGGCGGTCTGAGAGCCTTGAGCGACGAAGGTACCGACCCGCCTGACAGAATTACCTTACAAGCGGACGCGGATCATCGGCTTGCAGTGTTACGATGCGAGCGAAAACGAGCAGTTATTTCCAGAGGTTACAAAGCAAATGGCTTCAGTTCTAGTTGGGCAGTTTCATGCCAGAGATGCGGAAGGCCGTATCTACCCGGTGCATGAATTCCGTGAATCACAGCCCGATGAGGCTGACGGCAAGGAGCCCGTTTCCACCTATCGCCTGGCCATTGGCGACCGCGTCAACCATTTGGGCGGCGACGAATTCGAACTGCTGCAATCGGGAATCAAACTGACCCGGGTCAGCTGAACCGCCGCTGCAAGCCGCCACACACTGCTGCGCACCACGTGAGGCTTGCAGCTTTCAACCGGTGACCTCGTCGCCAAGCATCAAATACCAGAATATCGCCGCTTCTTCAGTCGTCGGATCAATGGCGCGGTAGCGCAGATAATCCACACCTCCCGCCACGAATCCATATCCCTCGTACAGCTTGCACGCGGCCAGATTGTTGTTCTGGGTTTCCAGCATGATCCCCGGCAAATGGTGTTTGCGGCTCCAGAACTGCGCCACGTCGAGCAACTTGCGTGCGATGCCGTTGCGCCGCGCGGTTGCGTCCACTGCCAGCTCGTCAATGTGCGCAAAACCGTTCCAGTGCTTGCTGATGACGATGTGCCCCACCGGTTCTTCGTCCAGCCAGGCCACCAGTACGGTGCTGTCGGCAGCGTCGCGGTAGTTGCAGAACTCTTCGGAATCGATGCCGTAGTTCTTCAGATAGGGTTCGACCGGGTCGATGCGCCATTGCGCCACGGGCTGCCCAAGTTGCACCTGGGCATAGCCGCTGACCATGAAGGTGAATTCGCTGTTGAGGATGTAATCCTCGAAGCATTCGTCAGCGACACGAATGCTCAGGGTCGGCGTCGACATTGTCATCCTGCGCTCCTGCGCCATCGATGAAAGATCACATCACGCGCGCCGGACGAGCTGCACGCCGCCCGCCGCCTGGAGATCACTGAGCCTGGCTCTGAGCCTCGAGCAACTGCGTCCACAACGCCGGAGCGCCCGCCGACTTGGCAATCACGGCCAGACGCGCTTCATGCTCGGCCAGCTCCGCTTCGCTCGCCACGACAATACGGCCCGGCGCGCGATTGAGGATGTGGCGCACTTCCGTCGGCCGGTCCGCGCCACCCTCGCCATCGTTATTCCCTGCCAGCGACAGCGTCGTCTGGCCACCGGTCATCGCCAGATAGACATCCGCGAGGATCTCGGAGTCGAGCAAAGCGCCGTGCAGCTCGCGACCGGAGTTGTCGACATCGTAACGCTTGCACAGCGCATCCAGGCTGTTGCGTTGCCCCGGATGGCGTTCGCGGGCCATCGCCAGGGTGTCGAGGATGGAGCAATAACTGGCCAGGTCAGCCCGATCATGCTGGCCGATCAGGGCAAACTCGTTGTTGAGGAAGCCGACGTCGAACGCCGCGTTGTGGATGATCAGCTGCGCGCCTTTGATGAACTCATAGAATTCGTCAGCCACTTCGCCGAAACGAGGTTTGCCGATCAGGAACTGGTCAGTGATGCCGTGGACGCCGATAGCGCCCTCGTCACTTTCCCGGTCCGGCTGCAGGTACACGTGGAAATGCCGCCCGGTCAACCGCCGGCCGATGACCTCGACGCAACCGATCTCGATCACGCGATGGCCGTCAGTGACAGGCATACCGGTGGTTTCGGTGTCGAGGACGACCCGTCGTTCAGTGATGATATTTTGTACAGTCATTGCCTACCGCCTCAGCTTCAGGCGCGGATATTAGCATGGGAGTTTTCGGGATGTGCGCGCCGGCGACTGACTGATGCAGGACCTGAGGTGCGCGTGCCCAAGAAGGCTGGACTCAGCGCCGTGCATCCGTTGGCGGGAGCGGCCCTTTCGTGAGCCGGCTCATTTCCACAGCAGCCGGCGCGTGATGGCCGGCTACAGCAGACATCCCAGCGCGGCCCACGCATCGGGGCTGGCCGTCAGCCGTGCCTGATCCCGCGAACCTCGTCCACGCCACGGTTGGCCAGTTGGTCAGCGCGCTCGTTGCCAGGATGGCCGATATGACCGCGGACCCATTTCCACGTGACCTTGTGGCGGTTGACCTGCTCGTCCAGTTGCATCCAGAGGTCGGCGTTTTTCACCGGCTCCTTGGCCGCCGTCTTCCAGCCACGCTTCTTCCAGTTGGGCATCCACTCGGTGATGCCCTTCATGACGTACTGCGAGTCCGTCACCAGCGTCACCTCACACGGGCGCTTCAACTCTTCCAGGCCACGAATCGCGCCGAGCAGCTCCATGCGGTTGTTGGTGGTGTTGGCTTCACCCCCCCAGAGTTCCTTTTCCACGCCTTTGCACACCAGCAAGGCGCCCCAGCCGCCGGGACCGGGGTTGCCCTTGCAGGCGCCGTCGGAGAAGAGTTCTACGGTATCGCTCATACGGATTTTCCAGATGTGAGAAAGCGCGCGCAGCACCGGGACTAAGGCTCGGGACTGCGCCGGTTGACCTTGGCCATCGGCAGCGGCAACAGCTTGCCCATCGGTTCGCGACGGGGCATGCGCACGGGGCGAAGACCGACCACCAGCTTGCGCGCTACCAATAAATAGAAGCCGCCGCCCGGGCTCTGCCAGCCATCGGCAAGGCGCTCCAGACCGGACAGCCGGGACTGCCACTTGGGCGAAGCAAGCGGCGGACGATAGCACCCGAAGCGACGTTTCTCCAGCGCGAAGCCCAGCAGGTTCAGCCAGTCGCCGACGCGCGACGGCGAGATGCAACGTGCCCGGCGCAAGGCATCATTGGTGAAGAAGTGACGCACGCCCCACGTGCTCCAGGGGTTGATTCCGATGATCAGCAGATGGCCTCCGGGGCGCACGCTGCTGGCCGCCTCGCGCAACAGGCCATGCGGAGACAGGCAGAAATCCAGCCCGTGTTGCATCACCACCACGTCGGCGGCATGTTCACTCAACGGCCAGGCCTGCTCTTCGCAGACGATTTCAACGCCCGGCAACGGGGCACCGAGGCGCACGTTGCGCTGCACTTGTTTGGCGGCGGGCGGCGTCTGCGCCGAAGGCCCGTAATGCACCAGATAGCCGCCAAAGAATCGCTCGAGCTCTTCTTCCAGAACCCGCCGCTCTTCTTCCAGCAACAGCTGCCCCAACGGCCCGGACAACCATTCACGGGCCGCGCTGATCAACTCAAGCCATTCAGGGTCGGCCTGGGCGAACGCTTCATCGGTCATTTCCGGTCTCCATGAGGTAGTCCCGCAAGTTGATCCCGTGCGAGATGCTCGCCTGGAATCTGTTCAGACTCTAAGATGCCTTTCATTGTTTCCAGCCGAGCGAACCGCGCCATGATACAGATCGATGCCCTGCCCGCTTTCAACGATAACTACATCTGGTTGTTACAAGACAATGCCAGCAAGCGTTGCGCGGTGGTCGATCCCGGTGATGCAGCGCCCGTGCAGGCCTGGCTGCAGCGCAATCCGGAGTGGCAGTTGAGCGACATTCTGATCACCCATCATCATGCCGACCATACCGGCGGTGTCGAACAGCTCAAGCGTCAGACGGGCGCCACCGTTTACGGTCCGGCCAACGAGAAAATCCCGGCCAGGGATGTCGCGCTGTCCGACAACGATCATCTCACCGTACTCGGCCTGGCCTTCGTCGTCCATGCGGTTCCTGGCCACACCCTGGGCCACATCGCCTTCTACCACGACGATCCACGACAGCCTTTGCTGTTCAGTGGCGACACCCTGTTCGCGGCCGGTTGCGGTCGCCTGTTCGAGGGCACGCCGGAGCAGATGCACCACTCCCTCGGTCGTCTGGGCGCGCTGCCCGACAGCACCCTGGTGTACTGCGCCCATGAGTACACGCTCAGCAACCTGCGTTTCGCCGTCGCGGTCGAGCCAGAAAACCCCGACGTCACGGGGCGTTTCGAGGAGGTCACGCGGCTGCGTGAACAAAACCGCATCACCCTGCCTTCGAACCTTGCCCTCGAGCGCAGGACCAATCCGTTTCTACGCGTGTCGATCGACGCTGTGAAACAAAAAGCAGACGAACGGACCGGTACAGACAACGCATCGCCTGCAGCGGTTTTTGCGGCCCTGCGCGCATGGAAAGATAAGTTCTAAACGGGTGGCGAATCGGTACGAAAATTCTGAAAGGTTGACCGTTCTCCAGACGCTTTCTAGAATCGCCCGACATTTTCGACTGGAACTATCCCCCAGCCAATGTCGTCATCTATACGCAGAACCTTTAATTCCGACGCATTGACTCGGTTAGCGCAGGCGATCGCGGTGGTCGCGAGCGCCACTCTGGCGGGCTGCCAGACCACCAGCAGCCTGGAGCCTGCCGGCTCCACGAACGCTTCCCACTCCCCTGCCGTACCGAAGCCAAAGCCGGTTTTCGTGGCGCGCAAGCCTGCGCCACTGGCCCCGCCCCATGACGTCTGGGAACGCATGCGCCAGGGCTTTCAATTGCAGGACGGCAACGACCTCAACCCGCGGATCGACCAGCAGCGCCTGTGGTTTGCCAACAACCCGTCGTTTCTCGAAACAGCCGGTGAGCGTGGCAGCCTGTACATGCACTACATCGTCGAGCGCCTGGAAGAACGCAACATGCCGCTGGAGCTGGCACTGTTGCCAGTGATCGAGAGCGCCTACAACCCGATGGCCCTGTCGCGCAGCGATGCCGCCGGTATCTGGCAGTTCATCCCGTCCACCGGTCGCTATTTCAACCTGCGCCAGACCAACTTCTACGATGGCCGTCGTGATATCACGGCATCCACCACTGCGGCGCTGGATTACCTGACCAAGCTGCATGACATGTTCAACGGCGACTGGCTGCTGGCCCTGGCGGCCTACAACGCCGGTGAAGGCACGGTCAGCCGCGCCATCGAGCGCAATGAACGGCTCAACCTGCCCACCGATTACTGGAACCTGCCACTGCCGCAGGAAACCCGTGACTACGTGCCTAAACTGCTGGCGCTGTCGCAGGTGGTGATGTCGCCGCAGGCCTACGGGGTCAACCTGAACCCCATCGACAACAAGCCTTACTTCGAAGTCGTCGAGCTGAACCAGCGCATGGACCTGACCAAGGTCGCGCAAATGGCCGACATCGACGAAGACGAGCTGATGCAGCTCAACCCGGCCTTCAAGAAACGCCTGACCATCGACGGCCCGCAGCACTTGCTGGTGCCGACGTCAAAATCGCAACTGTTGACCGCCAGCCTGTCGAACATGAAACCCGAAGAGCTGGTGGACTGGCAGCAGTACCGCGTACGTCCGGGCGACAGCCTGGCGAGCATCGCCAGTCGCTATAAAGTCTCGACCGGCACGTTGAAGGACCTGAACAAGCTGTCCAGCAACCACCTCAAGCGTGGCATGGCGTTGACCATTCCGGTCCAGCCGGGCATGAAAACCACGCTGCCGGTGTTCGAAGAAGTCGCCGAAGTCGATGAAAAGCCTGCGCGCACCCGCACCTATAAAGTGAAAAAGGGCGACAACCTCGGGCAGATCGCCCGGATCAACAAGGTTGAAGTCAAGGATCTGCAGCACTGGAACAAACTGTCCGGCTACAACCTGAAAGTCGGTCAGACGCTGGTGATGCAGGACAACAGCAAGCCAGCCAAGGCCAGCACCCGCGCGGTCGCCAAAGCTGACACCGGCACTGCCAAGGGCGAGGACGCCGACAAGAAATCCATGCAGTACAAGATCCAGAAAGGGGATTCGCTGTATCTGGTGGCCAAGCGGTTCAACGTTGAAATGCAGCACCTCAAGCGCTGGAATCCACGCAGCGGACAGGCGCTGAAGCCGGGCCAGACGCTGACGGTTTATCTGCCGCATTGATTGGCGCAACACCGAACAGCATTTACCGATTGCCCGCGCGCAGAACGGTCTCTTTGTAGGGGCGCGCTTGCCGCGATTGCGGTGTGTCAAACGACAGATGTGTCACAGGCATACCGTGTTCGCGGGCAAGCGCGCTGCTACAGGCGAGCATCCAAGACGACCCTTTTTCCAGCCCATACAAGCTGTTACTGTGACCGACCGCTGCCTGGATCGAACGCCGACTTGATACGCACCCTGCTGCTGATTTTCAGCCTGGTCTTGAGCACGACAGCCGCCGCGACCATCAGCGAAAGCCATGGTTATGCACAGTTCGGCGTTCTCAAGTATCCGGCCAGCTTCACTCACTTCGACTGGGTCAATCCCGAGGCGCCGAAGGCTGGCACCTTGCGAATCATGGCGAACGGTACCTTCGACACGCTCAACCCCTACACCTTCAAGGGCAGCAGCCCGATCTCGACGCCGAATTTCGGCCAGTATGGCGTCAACGAGCTGAACGAGCCGCTGATGGTCGGCACCGGCCAGTACGACCCTTCCGGCGACGAGCCGACATCCAGTTATGGCCTGATCGCCAGGTCCGTCGAGTACAGCGAGGACCGCAGCTGGGTCGTCTTCAACCTGCGGCCTGAGGCGCGCTTCCATGACGGCAAGCCGATTACGGCCTACGACGTCGCCTTTTCCTACAGAACGCTGCTGAAAGACGGTCACCCTCAATACCGCACGGCGCTTCAGGAAGTGCAGCGGGTGGACATTCTCAACCGTCACCGCATCCGTTTCGTGTTCAAGCGGTCCGGCAACCCATTGCTGATTCTGCGCCTCGGCGAGCTGCCCGTGCTGCCGCAGCATTACTGGAAGAATCGCGATTTCAAAGCGACCACGTTTGAACCGCCGCTGGGCAGCGGTCCCTACCGCATCACTCAGGTACGTCCGGGCCGCAGCCTGGTGTTCGAGCGGGTCAAGGATTACTGGGGCAAAGACCTGCCGGTCAACCGCGGCAAGTACAACTTCAACCGGGTCGAGGTCGAGTTTTACCGCGACGCGGACGTCGCCTTCGAGGCATTCAAGGCGGGTGAGTTCGACATCTACATCGAACATCAGGCCAAGAACTGGTTCACCGGCTACGATTTTCCGGCCGTGATCAGCGGCAGCGTGATCAAGGCGCAGATCGCCCATCAGATCCCGACCCAGACTCAGGGACTGTTCATGAACACCCGCCGCGGCAACTTCGCCGACATCAGGGTACGTGAGGCGTTGGGGCTGATGTTCAACTTCGAGTGGACCAACCGCACGCTGTTCAACAACGCCTACCAGCGCTCGACCAGTTACTACCCCAACAGTGAATTTTCCGCGACCGATGTGCCGGCCGGTCGCGAGTTTCTGGAACTTGCGCCCTATCGCGAACAACTGCCGCCCAAATTGTTCACGCAGCCATTCACGGTCTCGAAAACAGATGGCGGCGGCGTGCCGCGCGACACCATTCGCAGAGCCCTGGGTCTGCTCGCCGAGGCCGGCTGGCATTTCACCGACCGAGGCCTGACCAACCGCGATGGCCAGCCGTTGCGTTTCGAAATACTTCTGGTCAATCCGAATCTAGAACGAATCCTGCAGCCCTACATCGAAGACCTCACGCGAATCGGCGTCGACGCGCATCTGCGCACGGTTGATCGTGCTCAATACAAACAGCGCCTGGACCAGTTCGATTTCGACATGATTCTGATGACTTTGAACCAGACGCTCAGCCCGGGCCTTGAGCAGTGGCAGTATTTCCATTCCAGTCAGGCGAATGTCAAAGGCAGTAAGAACTACGCTGGCGTCGCCAATCCTGTGGTGGACAACCTGCTCAACCGGCTGCTGGCTGCAAAAACCCGCGATGACCAGGTGGCGGCGACCAAAGCCCTGGACCGGGTGTTGCTCTGGCAGCATTACATGATCCCCAACTGGTACCTCAACAATCATCGTCTGGCCTACCGCAACCGGTTTGCCATGGTCACCACCCCGCCCTATACGCTGGGGCTGCGCGCGTGGTGGCTCAAGCCTTCGGAGAAAAACCCATGACTGCCTTGCGCTCACTGCGGGCTGGCGGCCTGTTTCTGCTCGCCCCGCTGTTGCTCGGCGTGGCCTGCCCGTCGCAGGCGGCGCCGCAACACGCCATCACGCTTTACAACGAAGCGCCCAAATACCCGGCCGACTTCAAGCATTTCGATTATGTGAATCCCGATGCGCCAAAGGGCGGGATTCTGCGCAGCGCAGGCTTCGGTGGTTTTGACAGTCTCAACCCGTTCATCAGCAAAGGCGTGCCCGCCGATGACATCGGCCTGATCTACGACACGCTGATGCGCCAGGGCCTGGATGAACCCTTCACTGAATACGGCCTGATCGCCGAGAAAATCGAAAAAGCCCCCGATAACAGCTGGGTACGTTTCTATCTGCGGCCTCAGGCGAAATTCAACGACGGCCACCCGGTGCGCGCCGAAGACGTGGTCTTCAGCTTCGAAACCCTGATCAAGGATGGCTCCCCGCTCTACCGCAGCTATTACGCCGATGTCGATCAGGCCGTCGCGGAAAACCCGCTGACGGTGCTGTTCAAGTTCAAACACACCGATAACCGCGAGCTGCCGTTGATCATCGGCCAGTTGCCGGTGCTGCCCAAGCATTGGTGGGCCACCCGTGATTTCAGCAAAGGCAATCTTGAAATCCCGCTGGGCAGCGGGCCGTACAAGGTCGCCGAGGTCAAGGCCGGACGCTCGGTGCGCTACGAGCGGGTCAAGGATTACTGGGGCAAGGACCTGCCGGTCAACAAGGGCTTTTACAATTTCGACAAGCTGTCCACTGACTATTACCGCGACAACACGGTTGCCCTGGAAGCGCTGAAGGCGGGCGCATTCGATTTCTGGCAGGAGATGACCGCCAAGAACTGGGCGACTGCCTACGACGTACCGGCGGTCAAGGAAGGCCGGCTGGTCAAGGAAGAGATTCCCAATGGCAACCCGCAGGGCATGCAGGGTTTCATCTTCAACCTGCGCAAACCGATGTTTCAGGATGCCCGCGTGCGTCAGGCGCTGAGCCTGCTGCTGGACTTCGAATGGACCAACAAACAGCTGTTCTTTGGCACTTACACGCGCACGAAGAGCTATTTCGACAACTCCGACATGGCCTCCCGCGGCCTGCCTTCGCCCGCCGAGCTGAAGATCCTCGAACCGCTGCGCGACAAATTGCCTGCGCCGCTGTTTACCGAAGAATTCAAGTTGCCGGTCACCGATGGCAGCGGGATCATTCGCGAGCAGCAGCGCAAGGCGTTCGCCCTGCTCAAGGAAGCCGGCTGGAAGATCGTCGGAGACAAGATGGTCGACACCGAAGGCAAGCCGGTCAGCATCGAGTTCCTGCTGGCCCAGACCGAATTCGAGCGTGTGCTGCTGCCGTTCAAGCGCAACCTGGCGGACATCGGCATCAATCTGGAAATCCGTCGCGTCGACGTGTCGCAGTACATCACCCGCCGACGCTCGCGCGACTACGACATGATTGTCGGCAGCTTCCCGCAGTCCAGTTCGCCCGGCAACGAACAGCGCGAATACTGGGACTCGTCGGCGGCGGACCGGCCGGGCAGCTATAACCTGATCGGGCTCAAGGATCCGGCAGTCGACACGCTGGTCAGCGGCCTGATCAATGCCGACTCCCGGCAAAGCCTGATCGATCACGCCCGCGCGCTGGATCGCGCGCTGCTGTGGGGCTACTACGTGATCCCCAACTGGCACATCAAGACCTGGCGTCTGGCTTACTGGGACCATCTGGGCCATCCGGCCAAGTCGCCGCTGTACGACATCGGCACGATGACCTGGTGGGTCAAGCCGGATGCGACGCCGGCCATTCCAGTGCAGACCGACGCCGGGCCGACCTCGCCTGAAGCGGAACCCTCCAAGGGCACGGAGCAATAACATGCTGGCGTACATCCTGCGGCGCTTGCTGCTGATCGTGCCGACCCTGTTCGGCATTCTGCTGATCAACTTCGTGATCATCCAGGCCGCACCGGGCGGCCCGGTGGAACAGATGATCGCCAAGCTCGAAGGCTTCGAGGGCGCCACCAGCCGCATCGCCGGCGGCGGCGCCGAGGTCTCGGTGGCGGGCTCGACCTATCGCGGCGCACAAGGGCTGGACCCGGCGCTGATCAAGGAAATCGAGCACATGTACGGCTTCGACAAGTCGGCGCCGGAACGCTTGTGGATCATGGTCAAGAACTACGCCCGCCTGGACTTCGGCGACAGCTTCTTTCGCGACGCCAAGGTCATCGATCTGATCGTCGAGAAGATGCCGGTCTCGATCTCACTGGGACTGTGGAGCACGCTGATCATGTACCTGGTGTCGATTCCGCTGGGCATCGCCAAGGCCACGCGTCACGGCAGCCACTTCGACGTCTGGACCAGTTCGGCAATCATCGTCGGCTACGCGATTCCGGCGTTTCTGTTCGCCATCCTGTTGATCGTGGTATTTGCCGGCGGCAGCTATTTCGACTGGTTCCCGCTGCGCGGCCTGACCTCCAGCAACTTCGACGAATTAAGTTGGCTGGGCAAGGTGGGCGACTACTTCTGGCACCTGGTGCTGCCAATCACCGCGCTGGTGATCGGTAACTTCGCCACCATGACCTTGCTGACCAAAAACAGCTTCCTCGATGAAATCGGCAAGCAGTACGTGATCACCGCCAAAGCCAAAGGGCTGACCCAGCGCCGCGTGCTGTACGGGCACGTATTCCGCAACGCGATGCTGTTGGTAATCGCCGGTTTCCCGTCGGCATTCATTGGCATTTTCTTCACCGGCTCGTTGCTGGTCGAAGTGATCTTTTCCCTCGACGGCCTGGGCCTGATGAGCTTTGAAGCCGCGATCAACCGCGATTACCCGGTGGTGTTTGGCACCCTGTTCATCTTCACCTTGCTGGGCCTGGTGGTGAAGCTGATCGGCGACCTGACCTACACGCTGGTTGACCCACGTATCGACTTCGACCGCAGGGATCATTGATATGACGTTGTCCCCTCTCAATCGACGCCGTTTCGAACGCTTCAAAGCCAACAAACGCGGCTGGTGGTCGCTGTGGCTGTTCCTGATCCTGTTCGGCGCAAGCCTGGGCGCCGAGTTGATCGCCAACGACAAGCCCCTCGCCGTGCGTTACGACGGTCAGTGGTATTTCCCGGTGTTCGAGCGCTACCCGGAAACCACGTTCGGCGGGGAATTCCCGCTGGAGGCCAACTACAAGAGCCCGTACATCAAGGAGCTGCTCGCGGCCAAGGGCGGCTGGACGCTGTGGGCGCCGATCCCGTTCAGTTATCAGAGCATCAACTACGACCTGAAAGTCCCGGCGCCTGCGCCGCCCTCGCGGGATAACCTGCTCGGCACCGATGATCAGGGACGTGACGTGCTCGCGCGGGTGATCTATGGCTTCCGGGTGTCAGTGCTGTTCGCCCTGACGCTGACCGTGCTCAGCTCCGCCATCGGCGTCATCGCCGGCGCCCTGCAAGGCTTCTACGGTGGCTGGGTCGATCTGGTCGGCCAGCGCTTTCTGGAGATCTGGTCCGGCCTGCCCGTGCTTTATCTGCTGATCATCCTGGCCAGCTTCGTGCAGCCCAATTTCTGGTGGCTGCTGGGCATCATGCTGCTGTTCTCCTGGATGAGCCTGGTGGATGTCGTGCGCGCCGAATTCCTGCGTGGTCGCAACCTGGAGTACGTGCGCGCGGCGCGAGCGCTGGGGATGCAGAACGGCGCGATCATGTTCCGCCACATCCTGCCCAACGCCATGGTCTCGACCATGACCTTCATGCCTTTCATCCTCACCGGCGCGATCGGCACACTGACCGCGCTGGACTTCCTGGGTTTCGGCCTGCCTGCCGGCTCCCCCTCGCTGGGCGAACTGGTCGCGCAGGGCAAATCCAACCTGCAGGCGCCGTGGCTGGGCATCAGTGCCTTTGCCGTACTGGCGATCATGTTGAGTCTGCTGGTGTTCATCGGCGAGTCCGCCCGTGACGCATTCGACCCGAGGAAATGAGATGAATCAGGACAATCTGATCGAAATCCGCGACCTGGCCGTCGAGTTCGTCGCAGGCCAGAACACTCAGCGCGTGGTCGAAGGCATCAGCTTCGATATCCGTAAGGGCGAGACCCTGGCGCTCGTTGGCGAGAGCGGTTCGGGCAAGTCGGTCACCGCCCATTCGATTCTGCGACTTCTGCCCTACCCGCTGGCCCGGCACCCGTCCGGCACGATCCGGTATGGTGGCCACGACCTGCTGACCGCCAGCGAGAAACGCATGCGGGCGATTCGCGGCAATCGCATCGCGATGATCTTTCAAGAGCCGATGACGTCGCTCAATCCGCTGCAGTCCATCGAAAAGCAGATCAACGAGGTCCTCGGCCTGCACAAAGGCCTGACCGGCAAAGCGGCGACGCGTCGCACCCTTGAACTGCTCGAACTGGTCGGCATTCCCGAACCGTTGAAGCGGCTCAAGGCGCTGCCTCACGAATTGTCCGGCGGCCAGCGACAGCGCGTGATGATTGCCATGGCGCTGGCCAATGAGCCTGAGCTGCTGATCGCCGACGAACCGACGACCGCGCTGGACGTCACCGTTCAGCTGAAAATCCTCAAGCTGCTGAAAGAATTACAGGGCCGGCTGGGCATGGCGCTGTTGCTGATCAGTCACGATTTGAACGTGGTTCGACAAATAGCTGACCGAGTATGTGTCATGCAGCGCGGTTGCATCGTCGAACAGGCATCGTGCGAGGAGCTGTTCCGCGCACCGCAGCATCCGTACACCGTCGAGCTGCTCAGCGCCGAGCCCAAGGGCGGACCTTCGGACAATGCGCCGGGCGCGCCGATGCTGGAAGTCGAGGACCTGAAAGTCTGGTTCCCGATCAAGAAAGGCGTGTTCAAGCGGACCGTCGATCACGTCAAAGCAGTCGACGGCATCCACTTCAGTCTGCCCAAGGGCCAGACGCTGGGGATTGTCGGTGAAAGCGGCTCGGGCAAATCGACGCTGGGTCTGGCGATTCTTCGATTGATTCGCAGTGAGGGCGAGATACGCTTTCATGGTCAGTCGCTGTCGACGCTCAATCAGCATCAGGTTCGACCGCTGCGGCGGCAGATGCAGGTGGTGTTTCAGGACCCGTTCGGCAGCCTGAGCCCGCGCATGTCGGTGTGTGACATCGTTGGCGAGGGCCTGCGCATCCACAAGATCGGCACGCCGGTGGAACAGGAGGCGGCGGTGGTTGCGGCGCTCAAGGAGGTCGGTCTGGACCCGGAAACCCGGCACCGCTATCCCCACGAGTTTTCCGGTGGGCAACGGCAAAGGATCGCCATAGCCCGGGCATTAGTGTTAAAACCGGCGCTGATTTTGCTGGACGAGCCGACTTCGGCCCTCGACCGCACCGTTCAGCGTCAAGTGGTGGAGCTTTTGCGCTCCCTGCAAACCAAGTACAACCTGACGTATTTGTTTATCAGCCATGACCTGGCGGTAGTCAAAGCGTTGAGCCACCAACTGATGGTGGTCAAACAAGGCCAAGTGGTCGAACAGGGTGTGGCAGAGGACATCTTCGCCGCACCGCAACATCCTTATACACAGCAGCTGCTGGAGGCCGCCTTCCTGGCGCCGGCAGCTGTCGATTAACCTGAAGAGGAACAAACCATGGGTTTTCTCGCCGGTAAGCGCGTCCTGATCGTCGGTGTCGCCAGCAAACTGTCCATCGCATCCGGCATCGCTGCCGCCATGCATCGCGAGGGCGCTGAGCTTGCCTTCACCTACCAGAACGAAAAACTCAAAGGCCGCGTGGAAGAATTCGCTGCTGGCTGGGGTTCGAACGCTGAACTGTGCTTCCCTTGCGACGTGGCCAGCGATGAAGAAATCGCCAAGGTCTTCGAAGAGCTGAGCAAGAAGTGGGACGGCCTGGACTGCATCGTGCACTCGGTCGGCTTCGCGCCGGGCGACCAGCTGGATGGCGACTTCACCCAAGCCACCACCCGTGATGGCTTCCGTATCGCTCACGACATCAGCGCCTACAGCTTCGTGGCCCTGGCCAAGGCTGGCCGCGAACTGATGAAAGGCCGCAATGGCAGCCTGTTGACCCTGTCTTACCTGGGCGCCGAGCGCACCATGCCGAACTACAACGTGATGGGCATGGCCAAAGCCAGCCTGGAAGCGGGCGTACGTTACCTGGCACGCAGCCTGGGCCCGGACGGTACTCGGGTCAACGCGGTTTCGGCAGGTCCGATCCGGACCCTCGCCGCTTCCGGCATCAAGAACTTCCGCAAGATGCTCGACGCCAACGAAGCGCAGACGCCTCTGCGTCGTAACGTGACCATCGATGAAGTCGGTAACGCCGGCGCATTCCTGTGCTCGGACCTGGCGTCCGGTGTCAGCGGTGAAATCATGTACGTCGACGGTGGCTTCAACACCACGGCGATGGGTGATCTGGAAGGTTGATGCGTTAGCGTCAGTGCCGTTCCTGTAGACGCCGGCTCGCCGGCGATGACGGTGGGTCAGTCAGCGATGTGCTGAATGGCCTGCCGTTTTTTTTTTGGATGTCAGGATCGGTGGCTTTTCGGCTGAAGCCGGTCCTACGGTTTGTAGGCAGTGCTCACTGGAACTGGCTTCGGCTGAACGGTCCTGCATCGTCGCAAAGCCACTGCAATCACCTGTCAACAAAAGCCCCGACTCTCACGAGCCGGGGCTTTTCATTTTCAGCGGGACGCGACGATCAGTACTTCTCGATCTTCGCCGCCGATTGCAACTGCGCCTGATACGACTCGAAGTCCTGACGGCCCTCGCGGGACGCTAGGAAGCGACGGTACTGCGTCTTCTCGGCATCGGTCGCCGGCGCTGCCTGATTCACGCCATTGAGGCGCACAATCACGAAGCTTCCATCGGCGGCCGTCAGACTGCCATAGACCGGCTTGTCCTTGCCTTCAGGCTTGGGCATGCGGAACAGCGCCTGCAAGACCTGAGGATCAACGCCCTCCTGACTGCGCGAAGCCGCTTCCACGACCTTCCAGCTCTGACCTTCCTGCTTGGTCGCCGCATACGGAACCTTGCCGTCACGCAGACCTGCCAGCAGCGCCTCGCCCTTGGCCTTTACAGCCTCGCTGGCGTGGTCTTTGGTCAATTGCGCGCGAATAGGCGCAGCGACCGCCTCCAGTGGCAACTGCTCAGGCTGACGATGCTCCTTAACGTGCACGACAACCACCGTCTCCGGATCAAGCTCGAGCGCGGAACTGTTGGAACCCTCTTCCATCACTTCCTGACTGAACGCGGCCTGGATCACGGCACGATTGGCCGCGATGCCTTCCCCGCCTTCACGGCCGAACGGCGCAGTGGTCTGAACCTTCAGGCCCAGGTCCTGAGCCGGCTGAACCAGATCGGAAGCTTCATACGCGGCGTCCTGCAATTTCTTGCTGGCATCGACGTACTTCTGCTCAACCTGCAGCGACTTCAGATCGTGAGTCAGTTTGTCCTTCAGACTGACGAACGACGGAACCGATGGTGCCTCGACACCCAGCAACTTGATCAGGTGCCAGCCGAACTGGCTGCGAACCGGGGTCGATACCTGATTTTTGTTCAGCGCGTACAGTGCGTCTTCGAAGGCCGGATCGTAAACGCCTTTACCGGCGTAACCCAGGTCACCGCCTTTGCTCGACGAGCCCGGGTCCTGCGAAAACTCCTTGGCCAGCGCGGCGAAATCCTCGCCTTTGGCCAGACGCTGCTGAATCTCTTCGATCTTGGCTTTCGCCTGCGCATCGCTGGTCTTGTCGTTGACTTCAATCAGGATGTGCGCAGCGCGACGCTGTTCGGCCAGGTTGGAGATTTCTTTCTGATAGGCCGCTTGCAGGTCTTCGTCCTTCACCGACACCTTGTCGAAGAACGAGGATTTCTTCAGCTCGATGTAATCGAGGACGACCTGTTCAGGGCTCAGAAACTCTTTGGCGTGCTGGTCGTAGTGCGCCTTGACCTCGTCGTCGGTGACTTTCACATTCGACGGATCGGCAGGCAGCGTCAGCGTGGCGAAGTCGCGCGTTTGCTTCTCCAGACGCGCGAAGGCATCCACCTGAGCATCGGTGACGAAGGCACTGCCGCCAATGCCGGCGCGCACCTGACCGATCAGCATTTCCTGACCGAGGATCTCGCGGAACTGCATGCGGCTGTAGCCCAGCTGACGCACGACCTGGTCGAAACGATCGGCGTTGAATTTGCCGTCCACCTGAAACTCGGGCGTCAACAGGATCTGCTGATCCAGCGAGGCCTCGGAAAAGCCGAACTTGGCGTCGGCTGCGCCTTGCAGCAGCAACTTGCGATCGATCAGGCCTTTGAGGGCCGAATCACGCAGCATCTGCTCGTTGAGCATCGCCGGGTCGAAATCCTTGCCCAGCTGTTGCATCAGCTGACGGCGCTGCATTTCAACGGCCTGGCCCAACTCGACCTGTGTGATCTCGTCGCCATTGACCTTCGCGGCATCCTGAGAATGGCCCGTGGCCCTGAAAATGGCATCGAAACCCGTCAGCGCCATCAGGGCCATGATGACCCCGATAATAGTCTTGGCAATCCAGCCTTGTGAATTGTCCCTGATATTCTGCAGCATGCGTCCCCCAGAGGGTTGTACTCGACTCTCAAAGCTGCGACACACGGAGCGGAGCGTGGGTGAAATCCGGATAGAAGAAAGGCGCATCCGAGGATGCGCCTTCTCGTAACTTACGTGTAAAGCGGACAGGGTTCGCAATTGCGTCCCCTGAGGTGACAGGCCAGCGCTTGACCAACCGCACTTGCCGCTTCACGACCCGAACAGAATAACCCTGTTGCGGGCGGGCAAAGGTAAAAAAGAAACTTAGTTGACTGCTTCTTTCAGAGCTTTACCGGCTTTGAAGCCTGGTTTCTTGGCAGCCGGGATTTCCAGAGTCTTACCGGTCTGTGGGTTACGGCCGGTACGAGCAGGACGATCAGTCACGGAGAAAGTGCCGAAGCCAACCAGTACAACAGAGTCGCCAGCCTTAAGAGCGCCAGTGACGGATTCGATTACTGCGTCCAGCGCACGGCCAGCAGCAGCTTTCGGGATGTCAGCGGATGCGGCGATAGCATCAATCAGTTCCGACTTGTTCACTCTAAGTCCCCTTATGTCTATATTGAGTATATTTCTAAGTTTTTTGGTGTAGCCAAACGAACACTGTATGGCCTGATGAGGCTTGAAGAGCCGCTTTATAACAAGGGCTCTAAAAAGCTGTCAAGGAAGGCCCCCCAGACTAATGCGTGCTAATTCTTTCCTTGGAATCGGACTCGCGTTTTTCATCCTTTGCAACCATCTCCGGAGCCACATCCGGCAAGGGCTCCGGCGCGTATTGCAGCGCAATTTGCAGGACTTCGTCAATCCATTTAACCGGTTTGATCTGCAGATCCTGCTTGATATTGTCCGGAATTTCTTTCAAATCCCGTACGTTTTCTTCCGGGATGATCACCGTTTTAATTCCACCACGGTGAGCGGCCAGCAGTTTTTCCTTCAAACCGCCAATTGCCAGAACCTGACCACGCAGGGTGATTTCACCCGTCATTGCGACATCCGCACGAACAGGGATCTGTGTCAGCGCTGAAACCAGCGCCGTGCACATGCCTACACCCGCGCTAGGGCCGTCTTTGGGCGTCGCGCCTTCCGGCATGTGGATGTGCGTGTCGCGCTTCTCGTGGAAGTCCAGAGGAATGCCCAGACTCTTGGCACGACTGCGTACAACCGTCAGCGCAGCAGTGATCGATTCGACCATCACATCGCCCAGCGAACCGGTCTTGATCAACTGACCCTTGCCCGGCACGACGGCCGCTTCGATCGTCAGCAACTCACCCCCGACCTGAGTCCAGGCAAGACCTGTCACTTGACCGATCTGGTCCTGTTGTTCGGCCAGACCGTAGCGGAATTTGCGTACGCCGAGGAAGTTTTCCAGCATCGCGGCGGTGACCACGACAGTGAAACGCTTCTCGTGGGCGTGTTCCTTGACCGCCTTGCGGCAGACCTTGGCGATCTGACGCTCGAGGCTACGCACACCGGCTTCACGTGTGTAATACCGGATAATGTCGCGTATGGCCTCTTCTTCGAACTCGATTTCGCCCTTCTTCAGGCCGTTGGCAGCGATCTGCTTGGGCGAGAGGTACTTGGTGGCGATGTTGATCTTCTCGTCTTCGGTGTAACCCGGCAGACGGATCACTTCCATGCGGTCCAGCAGGGCCGCAGGAATATTCATCGAGTTCGCGGTGCAGAGGAACATCACATCGGACAGGTCGTAATCGACTTCCAGATAGTGATCGTTGAAATTGTGGTTCTGCTCGGGATCGAGCACTTCCAGCAACGCAGACGCGGGATCACCGCGCATGTCGCTGCCCATCTTGTCGATTTCGTCCAGCAGGAACAGCGGGTTGCGCACGCCCACCTTGGTCATCTTCTGAATCAGACGACCAGGCATCGAACCGATGTAGGTGCGGCGATGGCCGCGAATCTCGGCCTCGTCACGCACACCACCGAGCGCCATGCGCACGAATTTGCGATTGGTCGCGTGGGCAATCGACTCGGCAAGCGAGGTCTTACCCACGCCCGGAGGACCGACCAGGCACAGCACCGGGCCACGAATCTTCTTCACGCGCTTCTGCACGGCGAGGTATTCGAGGATGCGTTCTTTGACTTCTTCCAGACCGTAGTGGTCGGCATCGAGGATGTCTTCAGCCCGCGCCAGGTCCAGACGCACCTTGCTTTGCGCTTTCCACGGCACCTGGACGAGCCAGTCGATGTAGGAACGAACGACCGTCGCTTCCGCGGACATCGGCGACATCTGCTTGAGCTTGTTCAGCTCGGCGGTGGCCTTGGTCATGGCGTCTTTTGGCAGGCCAGCGGCATCGATACGCTTTTTCAGCTCCTCGATCTCGTTGTGGCCTTCGTCGCTGTCGCCGAGCTCTTTCTGAATGGCCTTCATCTGCTCATTCAGGTAGTACTCGCGCTGACTGCGCTCCATTTGCTTTTTGACCCGGCCACGAATGCGCTTCTCGACCTGGAGCAGGTCGATTTCGGCATCCAGCAGCGCCAGCACGTGTTCGACGCGGGCCGGCAAATCGATGATTTCTAGGATCTCCTGCTTCTGCTCGATCTTCAGCGCCATGTGAGCGGCCATGGTATCGACCAGACGGCCTGGCTCATCGATGCTGTTGAGCGAAGACAGGACTTCAGCCGGGACTTTTTTGCCCAACTGCACATATTGTTCGAACTGCGCCAACAGGCTGCGCACGAACACTTCGGATTCGCGGTCCGGGGCATCGACTTCGTCGATCAGCGCCACTTCGGCGCGGCAATGGCCGTCGACCTCGATGAAACGCTCGACAGAGCCGCGCTGCTCGCCTTCGACCAGCACTTTCACAGTGCCGTCAGGCAGTTTGAGCAATTGCAACACGGTTGCAATCGTACCCACGCTATAAAGAGCGTCTTCACCAGGATCATCGTCTGCAGGGTTTCTTTGCGCGAGCAGCAGGATCTGCTTGTCACCTGTCATCGCGGCCTCAAGGGCCTCGATGGACTTCTCGCGCCCCACGAACAGTGGGATAACCATATGCGGATAAACCACGACATCGCGCAATGGCAAAAGAGGCAATTCAATGGTCGTCTTCATGATTTCGCCTCTACGGCGGCCATAAGGCCATGGACAGATAGAAATGAGCTGAAAACCAAGATGGGGGTAGCTACCCAAAAAAACAAGCGTCTATTGGCGTTAATGCGAAAGAGACGTTGAAATGCAAAAAGGGGCCCGTGGGCCCCTTTTCTGTTCCAGTCGCCCGATGCGCTGCCCGAAGGCTTACGCGTCAGGAGCCGCCTTGGCAGGTGGCTCGCTGTTTTCATAGATCAACAGCGGCTTGGAGGTTCCTTCGATCACGCTCTCGTCGATCACCACCTTGCTCACGTCGGTTTGCGACGGGATCTCGTACATGGTGTCGAGCAATACGCCTTCGAGGATGGAGCGCAGGCCACGGGCACCGGTCTTGCGCTCAAGCGCACGACGAGCAACCGATTTCAGCGCATCAGTGCGGAATTCCAGATCCACACCTTCCATCTCGAACAGCTTGCCGTATTGCTTGGTCAGCGCGTTCTTCGGCTCGGTCAGAATCTGCATCAGCGCAGCTTCGTCCAGCTCGTCCAGCGTGGCCAGTACTGGCAGACGGCCAACGAATTCCGGAATCAGACCAAACTTGACCAGATCGTCAGGTTCGACCTCACGCAGGGACTCGCCCACCTTCTTGCCCTCTTCCTTGCTGCGAACTTCGGCGTTGAAGCCAATGCCGCCTTTGGTGGAGCGATTCTGGATGACCTTTTCCAGGCCAGAGAACGCGCCGCCGCAGATGAAGAGAATGTTACGCGTGTCCACCTGCAGGAACTCCTGCTGGGGATGCTTGCGACCACCTTGCGGCGGAACGGAAGCCACAGTGCCCTCGATCAGCTTGAGCAGAGCTTGCTGCACGCCCTCGCCCGAGACGTCACGGGTAATCGAAGGGTTGTCGGACTTACGCGAAATCTTGTCGATTTCGTCGATGTAGACGATGCCCATCTGGGCTTTTTCCACATCGTAATCGCACTTCTGCAACAACTTCTGGATGATGTTTTCCACGTCTTCACCGACATAACCGGCTTCGGTCAGAGTCGTGGCGTCGGCGATGGTGAACGGTACGTTGAGCAAACGTGCCAGCGTTTCCGCCAGCAGGGTCTTGCCGGAGCCCGTAGGGCCGATCAGCAGGATGTTGCTCTTGCCCAGTTCGACATCGTCGTTTTTCTTGTCGCGCTGGTTCAGACGCTTGTAGTGGTTGTACACCGCTACTGCGAGAACCTTCTTCGCACGTTCCTGACCAATCACGTACTGGTCAAGGATGGCGCTGATTTCTTTCGGCGATGGCAATTTATGCGCGCTGCTTTCTGCCTGTGCTTCCTGCACCTCCTCGCGGATGATGTCATTGCACAGGTCGACGCACTCGTCACAAACAAATACCGAGGGGCCGGCAATCAACTTGCGTACTTCATGCTGGCTTTTGCCGCAGAAGGAGCAATAAAGCAGTTTGCCGTTGTCCTCGCCGTTGCGGGTGTCAGTCATTCGATCGATCCAATCCGGTAGGCTTGCAACACAAGATGAAGGCAATTGCTGGATTTTTCAAGTCCGCAGGTGGCGGGTAAATCCCGCCACCCGGGATAAGCGCCCGTCAGGCGGTCATTTGCCGTTTGTCGAGAACAGCGTCAACCAGACCGTATTCAGCAGCGCGTTCGGCGCTCATGAAGTTGTCACGGTTGGTGTCACGCTCGATGTTTTCCAGCGATTGGCCCGTGTGGTGAGCCAGCAGCTCGTTCAGGCGCTGGCGAATGTAGAGGATTTCCTTGGCGTGAATGTCGATGTCCGACGCCTGCCCCTGGAAACCACCCAGCGGCTGGTGAATCATCACGCGCGAGTTAGGCAATGCGAAACGCTTGCCCTTGGCACCACCGGCCAGCAGGAAAGCGCCCATGCTGCAGGCCTGACCCATTACGGTGGTGGAAACGTCCGGCTTGATGAATTGCATGGTGTCGTAGATCGCCATGCCCGCAGTCACCGAACCACCAGGGGAGTTGATGTAGAGATGGATGTCCTTGTCCGGGTTTTCCGCTTCAAGGAACAGCAGTTGCGCCGAGATCAGGTTGGCCATGTAATCCTCTACGGGGCCTACCAGAAAGATCACTCGCTCCTTGAGCAGGCGAGAGTAGATGTCATAGGCGCGTTCGCCACGGGCGGACTGCTCGATAACCATCGGGACCAGGCCGCCAGCGGCCTGGATGTCAGAGTTCTGCTGAATATAAGAATTGCCGGACATGTCCTGCATTCACTCCCAAATAGTCATGTCTTGAATACGCATAAGCCAGCTCGAAGGCTGGCTTATGGTGTTTTCGAACGAGAGAAAAGATCAGTCGGCTTGTGGAGCTTCTACCGGCTTGACAGCTTCTTCGTACGAGACCGCTTTATCGGTCACGCTCGCTTTCTGCAAAACAGTATCCACAACTTGTTCTTCCAGCACAACCGAACGCACTTCGTTCATCTGCTGTTCGTTCTTGTAGTACCAGGCGACGACTTGCTCTGGCTCCTGGTAAGCGGAAGCCATTTCCTGGATCAGCTCGCGAACGCGGGCTTCGTCAGGCTTGAGGTCGAACTGCTTGACCACTTCAGCAACGATCAGACCCAGCTCGACGCGGCGCTTGGCCTGCTCTTCGAACAGCTCGGCTGGCAGCTGGTCCGGCTTGATGTTGCCGCCAAATTGCTGAACGGCCTGAACGCGCAGACGGTTCACTTCGTTTTCCAGCAGCGCCTTCGGCACTTCGATCGGGTTGGCGGCCAGCAGACCGTCCATTACCTGATTCTTGACCTTGGACTTGATGGCCTGACGCAGCTCGCGCTCCATGTTCTTGCGAACTTCGGTGCGGAAGCCTTCGATGCCGGTTTCCTTGATGCCGAACTGATTGAAGAACGCTTCATTCAGCTCAGGCAGGGTCGGCGCCGAAACGGTATTGACGGTCACAGTGAACTCGGCAGTTTTGCCAGCCAGTTCCAGGTTCTGATAGTCCTCAGGGAACGTCAGGTTCAGAACGCGCTCTTCGCCGGCTTTGGCACCGACCAGGCCATCTTCGAAACCAGGGATCATGCGACCCGAACCCAGCACCAGCTGAGTACCGGTGGCCGAACCGCCAGCGAACGCTTCGCCGTCGATCTTGCCAACGAAGTCGATGTTCAGCTGGTCTTCGTTCTGCGCAGCACGGTCTGCCACTTCGAAGCTGACGTTCTGCTTGCGCAGGATTTCCAGCATGTTGTCCAGATCGGAATCTTCAACTTCAGCCGACAGACGCTCGACGGAGACGGATTCGAAACCGGCAACGGAGAATTCAGGGAACACTTCGAAAGTGGCGACGTACTCGAGGTCTTTGCCTTTTTCGAAGGATTTTGGCTCGACGGAAGGTGCGCCGGCCGGGTTCAGCTTTTGCTCAACGACAGCTTCGTAGAAGGTCGCCTGGATCAGGTCGCCCAGCGCTTCCTGGCGAGCGCCGTCTTCGTAACGCTGGCGGATCACGCTCATAGGCACTTTGCCTGGGCGGAAGCCCGGGATCTTGGCTTTACGTGCGGTCTGCTGCAGACGCTTGTTGACTTCGGTCTCGATGCGCTCAGCTGGCACGCCAATG